>Ga0256845_1000687_pt1 | contig 30289 bp, 28 predicted proteins | sample RiftiametaG_FD_189101 | JGI IMG/M metagenome (GOLD analysis project Ga0256845, IMG submission 189101) | Tube worm associated microbial communities from hydrothermal vent at the East Pacific Rise, Pacific Ocean - Riftia | ecosystem: Host-associated > Annelida > Integument > Unclassified ...
TCGTTTCTGGTTTATCTGAAACCGACCAATGCTCCGTTGACTCGACCGCGAGAAAACTTTTCAAGTTTCTCACCAACTCATAGGATTTGGCAGCAAATCACCCACTGATTCTGTTGGGGAGCCGAAAGATGAAGCTCGGTCGAGAGCTCTGGTCGGGGCGAAGTCTGCTAGCGCTATGGGTTCAAATCAAGACGAATTGAAGGCATCTTCGTTCTTTTGATAGTTGACTTTGCTCATGCTCGCGGGCCAATGGTATCCACTTGAGGCCAATGAGATAGGGTGCCGGGCAATATCCTATTTTCGCAAGCGCTCTGTGCTTTACAAGCCGCCTATGAGACAACTCTTTCGGTGAGGAAAAAGAGCTGCCCACGTTGCAAAAGCATCGGTTTCCTCCTGAGCGGCCTCACTCTGCTCTTGGTTGCCCCCTCTGCGTTCGCCCTAGAGCGTAACTCTCGTGCAAATTCTGCACCTAATACCGAAGAGATGAAAAGTAGTGTCGAGGGCAAGGGGATTCTGAAGGCACGAGGTACCAGTGAAAAAAGTGCGTCCGACCAATATGAATTGAGCGGACGCCTCGACACCAATCTTCAAATTTTTGGGCGAGCCTTATTACCTGGCCCTGGGGGGGAGTCGGTCCCCACCCAAACCATCTCTCCTATTCACCAATCACTTTCTTTGCGTGCCACTCAGGTTGACTCCCCCGTCGGGGAGGATTCTGTGGAAGTGCAGGTTGCGGCCTGGGGACAGATTGTTCTCGGTCAACCCCAGGACATCGAGGCCGCTTCGTGGGATCTCGCCTCTGCATTCATCACCCAGCGTTTTGACAGTTTACGTCTCACCCTAGGCCGCCAGTCCGTTGCGGGAGGAGCCGCTCGCTATAGCCGATTTGATGGGGGACGTGCGGCTCTCAACCTACCATTTGACCTCACTTTGGATGCCTATGGAGGGTGGACAGTGCTACCTCGTTGGAACAAGCCTTACGGCTACCACAACCTCGAACAGAACCTAGACGACTGGGCCAAAAACCCCGAGCAATTTCAAGATCCAAAGCGTCGCCAAAATTGGTTAGCAGGGGCTCGAATGAACTGGCAAAAAGAAGGTGTTGCTTCTTTAGGAGTCTCCCTTCACCAACAAAAAGAACATTCTTCTCTTACCCGCCAGACCTTAGGAATGAGCGGTAGTTTCACCCAGCTAGAACGAGCCAAATTTTTTGCCAATGCCTTGTTGAGCACCGAGCAAAGTCGTTTCTCCCGAATACGACTCTCTGGAGACTGGGACGCCGTACGCGCTCCAAAAATCGAGACAAATATCTCCATTCGTGGTGAATTTCTTCATTCGACCCCCTCGTTGATGCTCTCCCAAGCCTCCATTTTCTCGATTTTTAGCTACCAAGAGATAAACGAATGGGGGGGAGAATTGCGCGCAGCCCTCCCCTTAAGACTACGCGCCGACTTCTCCGGATATGCGCAGCTCTACAATGAAGGATCCCCCGGCTACCGTTCGTCGCTCAAGTTTCGCTATGCTCTTGATGATAGATCGACTCTCATTCTTCGAACACATCTAAAAAGAGTCGTTACCGAGTCGAATGGCTATTGGATGGCCCGCGCTGCGGGCAGCTACGTATTCACTCCAAGGTGGTCACTCATGGTGGATAGCTACCAATATTTATATGATCAGGAGATCAGAAGCGTCGCATCATCGTCTTTCTATGCAGCCCACCTCAAATACTTTTCTAAATACCCTTGGAATGCCCGATTGGGCAGTTCCCTCAGTCGTTCCCCCTACGCAAAAGCAGACGCACGAATTTTGGCTCGATTCACCTACAACTTAGACTCTAGCTCACCCCTGAGGGGCGGAGGCATTTCCCAATGAAGGCATCTTACCTCAACCTGATACTGAGTGCAGCCCTATTATTGGCTCTCATTTTAGCGTGTACTCGAAAGCCAGCGCGCTTCGCTCATAGTCAGCATTTGGGTCTCAATTGCACGAGCTCCGTCGATAAAAAGGAGGGCTCACAGATCCCTCGAGACAAAGAGTGTCTCACCTGCGTAAGTTGTCATTCGGGCCTCGACAAAGGAGAACTGAATCCTGGGCACCCTCGGGGTAAGAATTGTAAAGGGTGTCACACAAAAGATGCCCATCAAGTACAAGCTAGCTTGCGTGCTCCGCGCTCCTCCGCCTCAAAACTTGCGGCTACGATTCAATTTAATCACCAAAAACACCTCAAAATGTCGCAAATTGGTGGCCAGTGTATCAAATGTCACTCGGGACTTGTCTCCGAGAATGCTGGAGCCAATTTTCCTCCCATGGCAACATGTTTTGCATGTCATAACCATCAAGAAGAATGGGAAAACGGGGAATGTACGCCGTGCCACCAAGAGCAAGATCTCAAACACCTCTTCCCTCGCACGTTTTTGCGCCATGGAGTGGGGTGGGATAAAAATCATGCGTCCGCAGCTGCCATGACGACTGTGCAATGCGCTCAATGTCATTCGGAAGAAAGCTGTGATGATTGTCATAATGTGAGCGCAGGCTTAAAGGTCGAGGTTCGACGAGCAGCTGATGTTGATGCTGACTTTACCCACCCGGCTGACTTCATTACTCGCCACGCTATGGAGGCGGCATCTGAGCCCGCCAAATGCCTCAGTTGTCACCGAGAAGAAACGTGTAGTAGTTGCCATTTGGCCCGTGGAGTAAGTGCCGCACGCATTGGAGCTGTGAACCCCCACCCTCCGGGTTGGTCGGGTCCCAACTCCTCTATGGACAACCAACACGGTCGGGCTGCCCGTCGTGATATTCTCTCGTGCGCGACCTGTCATGACCAGGGTAGCCAGACCAACTGCATTCAATGTCATCAAGTGGGCGGTTCGGGAGGAAACCCTCATCCTGCTGGATGGAAAAGCTCACGAACACCAGCGGATCAGATGTGCGCCTATTGTCACGAGGCAGGTCTATGAAACGGCTGTGTTTCCTACTTATGAGCGTAAGCCTCACTTGTTTCACAGGCTGCCTTGAGCGCTATAGCAATGATGGCTCAGCCCCAGGAAACGAGTGCACTCCCTGCCATGGCGGAAGCCTAGAGCCTCCCTTGGAGGCCGCTCCCCCATTCAATCTCTCGGGAGAAGAGTCCCCAGAATCCCGCGGAAATGGTGCCCACAAAATTCACCTGAAGGGCACGGCTCGCTCACGTGCTCTCCAGTGCAACGAGTGTCATATTGTACCCCAAAGCCTCTATGAGCCGGGACATGTGGACACCCCCTACCCTGCGGAAGTTACGTTCTCGGGACCGGCAAAGGCATTCAAAGCTGAGCCCGTTTACGACGCTCAATCTGGCTCCTGTCAAAACACTTTCTGCCACGGCGATTCGTTCGTCGGTTTTCGCCCTTCCGGAGGCACCCTCACCCAACCCTCCTGGACGGCTCTCGACGGCAGCGCGGGTCAATGTGACGCGTGCCACTCTCTACCTCCTCCGCTGCCTCATCCAAATCAAAGCGAATGCAGCGATTGTCACAAGAATATCGACACCAGTCTACAGTTCACGCGACCCGAGCTTCATGTGGACGGTGTGGTTACTTTTTTCTTGCCTTCGACGCCGTAAAGTCAGGCTTCTCTCGGGTAATGACTTCGCGCAAAATGGAAAGGGCAAAGAAGATGACCCCACCCAGACCAAATACATGAGCTAAGGTCATGCCCCCCATGATGACGAGGGAATTGCTAAAAAAGCTAGGAAGCACCATGGCGAGCAAGCCAAGCGACGTACTTAAACAGGCTATGATGAGAAGTATGCGGGGCGAAACACTCAGGACAATCGCCAGAATTTTCCCGATCATGGGGTTGCCTCAGCTTTTTCTTGCCACGTGGGCCGAGTTCCTGCTTTTTTATGGGCGGTCTTAGAAAATGGATGAGCTGCCCCGTGGCAGCCCGCACTAGCACAACTGATTCGACCACTCTCTATCTCATCACGCGCCGAAGCATGGTCGGCAATGCCTTTCCATAACTTCCCCCCCCCTGCATGACAATGCATACAATTCCTATTTGGGTAGGGCTTGTTGATATGAATGGTTTCTACCGCCTCTTTGAGCGAAAGTTTGCCGTACTCACCCAGGTAATAGTGATAGACATGCCCCATGCCCTCCCATTTCGTCAGAGGGTAGCCATACATTCCATAGTTAGCGTGGCATTTGTAACAGCTGTTTTTGCCAAAAAGAGAATTTTTGCTGTGACGGGCTGCAAGAGACATAGAAAAGGGGTCTCCAGCGTCGGCGACGTGAGCCTCCATTACATGACAGGAGCCGCAAAACTCACGTTGGGTCGTTCTCTCGAGTCCTTCAACTGTCGAGGTTCCTGCCGCGGCGGTGGGTAAAATAGCGATTGCTGCAAAGAGCAAAATTCTCCAACGTAGATCCAGTTCAGGCTCTTTCCACCAGAAGAGTCCCATGATCATTAGCGAACTCAGTGCAAGAATGAGGGTGATCGAACCCAGGGCAGTCATCTAGGTAAAGATACACTTTCTAGTCAGAAAACTCCACAGAAAGTGGGGGTGGTCTCGCGGAGGACAAAGAAATATCATAGGACCTCAGCTCTCCCGACAATCGCCATGAATCCAAAGTCGCCGCTCTACTACATGATTTTTCTTTGTAGCTCCTTGCTTCAAGGTTGCCTCGAAGAGGAGAGCGCGCCACCGGTCCAGGTCAGCCCCCAGTGGGAAGAAGCTCGTACAAGCCCTGGACACCAAAGCCATCTTCAAGAGAAAATTTCTTGCGGTAAATGCCACAGCTTTGAGGGACCTGCTCTCGGACCTCCGCAAGAGAAGCTTTGTTTGGATTGCCATCAAGAAAAAAAACTGAACCATGGCGACAATCATCGTTTGGTACAAGATTGTAGCTCCTGTCATCAATTCAATGGGGCTCAAGAGAACGAAACGCCCCATCAAGCAAACGATTGCTTGAGCTGCCATCAAGAAAACCAGGGAACGAATCTAGCGGTCACCACTCATAAAGAACAAGCATGCATTGATTGCCACGAACCCCATGGGGAAGAGGCAATCAACCCTCAGCCTTGCACCTCCTGTCACGAAGAAATCTTGTTGCAGCACGGTAAACAATCGGCTCCCGAGCGCTCCCTTGTCGCCCAATGTTTGGACTGCCATTCCCCCCATGGCAAAGCAGAAACGGCAGGCAGCGCTTGTGCAAGTTGCCATCAAGTTGCCTTTGAGCACCTCAGCGGTGCCCCCCATATTCCCGAGAGCGCAACGTTTGAAGGAGGCCATGATGCCTGCAATAGTTGCCACAACACCCACGATTTGCGAAATTCTGCGGCCCAATCTTGCACAAGTTGCCACACGTCTCACCCAGCACTCCAGTCCGATGAGGTCAAAGAGCATCAGGAGTGTAGCAACTGCCATAGCCCCCACGACGTAAAGAGTTCGGCCGCTACAGCATGTCAAACCTGTCACACCAAAACACAAACGGATCACCCTTCGGCCCATGTAGACGTCAAAAGCGCCTGCACCAGCTGCCACACTCCTCATCCAAAGAAGGGGGCAGAGAGCCTACCCCTTGATTGCGCATCTTGCCACAAAAGCGCCAGTAAAAATGGGGGGCATGGCTCAAAAAAGTTAGATTGCTCTAGTTGTCATCAATCTCACAACTTCTCACAAAGTTCTAAAGCACCGTCTCTTTGTGCCAGTTGCCATAAAAGTATAGCCCAAGAGGCGTCGACAAACGATGGTCACCAAGACTGCGCTAGCTGCCACGAAACACTGCCCCACCAGCCCCAACAAGGGGACACATCTTGCAAGGGTTGCCACGAACTACAAAGACCCGCGCTCAACAAACACAAGGATTGCACCTCATGTCATTCACCCCATGGGGGTAAAGTTGAGACTTCCTGCCGTTCCTGCCATCAACAGGAGCACTTATCCGCTCCCAAGGGCCACCAAAAGTGCATCAGTTGTCATAACCCGCACAGCGAGTCTCCGCGCCAAATGACGGCCAGTTGCGCCAGTTGTCACAAAGAACAAGAAAGGCACAATCCACATAATTCTCTCACAGAACGCTGCGCCACTTGCCACCGCCCCCATGGGACTTCCACAGAGACTCTCAGCCTTGGAGCAATAAAGCCACCGCCTTGCAAAAGTTGCCATACGCAACCCCAGCTACCAAGCCTACATCAGCAAAAGGGTCATCAAGACTGCTCTCAATGTCATAATGCACACACGTCAGCCGTGCGGCGCGACCGAACCACCTGTCTCTCCTGCCATAAAGAACAAGAAAACCATCAATTGTCTGCGCAAAACTGCGCTTCTTGCCACATTTTTCGCAGTGTTATCCCGCTCCCCTAACACGCCAATCAGTTTGGATAGAATTGGGGTCACCCCCCACCTACAACCTGTATAAGTCCGCCCCCATGCCGCCCTACTCCATTGATGGCCAACGTGTCGACGCTCTTGATGTCCCTTGGGTCGCGAGGATGGGCACATCGGTCCACACCTTAAAAAGCTTGGCCCCCATTAAAGATTATAGCGCGCGTTTTTGTATTGAAGGCGGCATCAAGGCGCACGTAGGTATGCTCCCCAAAGCGAAAGCGGGCGCCCGCTCCTGTTGTCCAGCGTAAGAGACCCCAATCAAATGCATTCTTTTTTCCGTAGACTTCCCCCAAACTAGCGAAAGCTACGCCGCTGAGGCGTCGGTAGATCGGGTAGCGATATTCAAACTGAAGTAGCGCTAAGTTATCGTCGCGGTAGCGCCCCCGAAAATAGCCCCGCATCTGCCATGGGCCGCCTAGCTCTGCCATCGAAGAAAAGGGCACGTCCCCCCAGCGAACTTCGCTCAAAAATTGAAAAGCCAGGACATGAGTGCCAAAAACTGGAATATATTGACGTGCATCAATCACCCAAAACGGATATTTATGCTCACCCCCCAGAACAGGGGAGTAGTAGGTGAGAGAGGTGCGGTGGTAGCCGCCGCTCCTTGGGTAATTAAAATTGTCGCGCTTGTCGTAAACGGCCTGAATACCCATACCATGATTGAAGTTTGGTCCGTTTCCCGTTGGGTCTTCTCTATCTAAAACACCCTCAGCGTCTGTCTCTTCACCCTCAATATCATAGCTTTGCTGCGCCGAGAATTTAAATGCAGCTCGCATGTCCCATAACAGTCCAATATACAAGGGACCATAAACACGTCGTCGTACTTCATAGTCAAAAGAAAGAACATTTTCGGAGTATGATTGATAGTCCCATAACGAGTCGTTTCCCACGCCATAGTAACGATTGGGGTAAATTCTAAAGTCAGACGCACCCTCAATCACCCAGTTGTTATTCTTAAAGTTTAAGAATGTGGGCATACGAGCGATAAATTGCTGATTGCTTGTGTACGTTAAGGAAAGCCCCATGCGCGAGGCGTCGGTTTCGGGCTCCGAGTCCGTATAGAAACTCATTTGCGTGTAAACGACCGCGCCAAAGCCGGTCTCCTTCTGCACAAAGACAGCGGGTAAAACAGCAAGCTCCACTTCGCGCGATTTACCGCATTCCTTAGGGGGAGTGCGCAAACTGAAGAAGCCTTTACTGCAATCTAAAGGTTGTTTCTTTGAGACGGGCGCCTTTGAATGGTCCCCTTTTTCCTCTGCCTGAAGCCCCCGCGGGGTCAGCAAGAGAAGAGAGATGCCGGCTACGGTGCTCAATCGCCGATAGAGCCACTTCTTGTCCACTCCTTCAGTTCTAGCCAAACTATTGGCAAAACCCAAAAGAACGCGTCTCCCCAGCAAAGAAGCCTCACCCACTTCACGAAGTGCATGTGCAATTCAAATCCCTTCCAGGCTTCCTCTCCCAAAGACGGAAAAGCCAGTACGAAATGCCTCGTCCAATCGAGGTAAATTTAGTTGTTTTCGCCCTGTAGCTGGTCTACTCGCGGGGGCAGTCGTAGGACATGCGACGGGTCCGTACCTCCGAACCTTCGAACTCGAGCTTTCCCTATTGAGCCTTCGCTCAATTTCGGCTCCTCGACCCCCCATTTTAGGGAATATCCCAAAAAGGATCATAAAAATGAAGCGCAACAAAATCGGTCTCATCGGTGCAGGCAACATTGGCGGCGAGCTAGCAAACCTTGCAATGACCAAGCAGCTTGGTGACGTCGTTCTCTTCGACATCCCAGTAAAAGAAGATTTTGCCAAAGGAAAGGCGCTCGACTTGGAGCAGGCCAGCACTCAAAGTGGCTCAGACTCAAATGTAGTCGGCTCTTCCAATTGGGAAGACCTGGCGGGCTGTGATGTTCTCATCGTCACAGCGGGTGTTCCCCGTAAGCCAGGCCAAAGTCGTGATGACTTAGTGGGTATCAATGTTCCGATCATTCGCAACGTTGCAGAAAATGCAAAAAAGTACTGCCCCAACGCTTTTTCAATCATCATCTCGAACCCCCTCGACGCAATGGTCTTTGAGTACCAGCGCGTAACAGGCTTCAAGCCCGCAATGGTAGCCGGCATGGCAGGCGTCCTCGATAGTGCACGCTTTTCTCTCTTTCTCGCACGGGCCGCAGGAACAAGCGTGAAAGATATTCGCGCCATGGTTCTTGGTGGTCACGGCGACGATATGGTGCCAGTTCTTTCCAACTGCACGGTTTCCGGGGTTCCTATCACTCAGTTCATCGACAAAGACACCTTGGGTAGCATTGTCACGCGTACTCGAAAAGGAGGCGGCGAAATTGTCGGTCTCATGGGAACTTCGGCGTACTACGCCCCAGCGGCTTCAGCTATCACCATGGCTGAGGCATTCCTCAATGACGAAAAACGTCTCCTGCCTGCCGCGGCTCAACTCAACGGTGAGTACGGTTTCAAAGACTTTTTCATGGGAGTACCCACCATCATTGGTGCGGGTGGTATCGAAAAGATTGTAGAAATCGAACTCAACGCCGAAGAAAAAGAGATGCTCGCCAAGAGTGCCAAGAGCGTTCAGGGCGTAGTTGATGTTGTCAAGGGCATCTCCTGAGCTCCGCTCGCACGCACCTCTTATTAGTTAGCTACTGAGTGGCGAGTTTACTCGCTCATAGGGGCCTACTGGCCCACCTTTCTCCTCTTGAATTGGGGTTTCTTCCCTCAAAATTTTTTGCCGATGATGAGCTGCGCCATGCATCTCTAGCCCGGCTCACAGGAACGACGTATGAACATTCATGAATATCAGGGCAAGCAAATCTTCGCCCGTTATGGCATCCCCATCTCTCAAGGGATCCCCGCTTTCACCCTTGAAGAAGCAGAGACAGCTGCTAAGAAAATTATAGCCGACACCGGTAGCGAAATTTGTGTGATCAAAGCGCAAATTCACGCAGGTGGTCGCGGTCTCGGCGGAGGCGTGAAAGTGTGCAAAGGACTCGATGCTGCTAAAAAGGCCGCCTCCGAAATCCTGGGCATGCAATTGGTCACGCACCAAACCGGTCCCAAGGGTCAAAAAGTCAATCGAATTTACGTAGAACAAGGTCAGGACATCGCTCGTGAACTTTACATCGGCATGGTTGTCGATCGTGATTCACGACGCGTCGCTCTCATGGCGTCTACTGAGGGCGGGATGGAGATTGAGGTTGTGGCCGAAAAGTCACCCGAAAAAATCATCACCGAGTACGTCGACCCTCTCCTTGGACTGACTCCCTTTCAGGCACGAAAGATCGCCTTCGCCCTCGATGTAGGCAAAGGAACTGCCGAACCCAAAAAGACAATCGGTCAATTTGTAAAGGTTCTCCTCAAGCTCAGCGAGTGCTTCATCAAAGAAGACTGCTCTCTCTGTGAGGTAAACCCCATGGTCATCACGGGCTCAGGCGGCGTTGTTGCCCTCGACTCCAAAATTACCTTCGACTCCAACGCAGAAGCCCGCCACAAAAAAGAATGGGCTGAGCTTTTAGACACCGAAGAGGAAGATCCCGTCGAATTAGAAGCTAAAGAAGTAGGACTCTCCTACGTAGCCCTCGACGGTAATATCGGTTGCCTCGTCAACGGAGCAGGCCTTGCAATGAGCACGATGGATATCATCAAACACTACGGAGGTGAGCCTGCCAACTTCTTGGACGTGGGCGGCGGCGCCACAAAAGAGATGGTGACCAAAGCTTTCAAGATGATTCTTTCCTCCTCTAAGGTAAAGGGCATCTTCGTAAATATTTTTGGCGGTATTATGCGCTGCGACGTCGTGGCTGAGGGTGTTGTAGCCGCTACAAAAGAGCTGGGCCTCAAGGTTCCTCTCGTTGTGCGACTCGCGGGTACCAATGTTGAAGAGGGTAAGAAAATCCTCAACAATTCAGGTCTTAAGATTGAAGCTGCAGACAGTATGGGCGATGGCGCTCAAAAGATTGTCGCTGCTGTAAAAGCGGCCGGCTGAACTGGTCTCAGAAAGAAGAGAAGGTAAAAATCAATGTCAGTTCTAGTTGGTAAAAACACCAAAATTGTATTTCAGGGCATCACTGGCTCTGCAGGTTCATTTCACGCCGGTCAATGCATGAAGTACGGCTCTCATGTCGTAGCTGGGTGTACCCCCAATCGTGGTGGCGAAGTTTTCAAAGGCGAAGGAGCAGATGGCAAAGGCATCGATGTTCCCGTCTTCAACACCGTTGCAGAATCAGTAAAAGAGACTGGAGCAAATACAAGTTGTATTTTTGTTCCTCCTCTCGGTGCTGCCGACGCAATTCTCGAAGCAATGGACGCAGGTGTTGACCTCATCGTCTGCATCACCGAAGGCATCCCCGTCATGGACATGATCAAGGTACGTCGTGCCCTGGAGACATCTCAGTCCACCTTGATCGGACCCAATTGCCCCGGCATCATCACCCCCGGCGAATGTAAAATTGGTATCATGCCTGGACACATTCATCTGCCAGGAAAAATTGGCGTCGTCTCCAAGAGTGGCACTCTCACCTACGAAGCTGTGGGTCAGCTCACCGCTCTCGGTCTTGGTCAATCAACCTGCATCGGCATTGGCGGCGATCCCGTCGCTGGTATGGATTTCATCGATTGTCTGAAGCTCTTCAACGAAGATCCTGGGACCGAAGCTGTGATCATGATGGGTGAAATCGGTGGCAACGCCGAGCAAGAAGCCGCCGCATGGATCAAAGAGAACATGAAGAAGCCTGTTGCTGGCTACATCGCTGGTGTCACCGCACCTCCCGGCAAGCGCATGGGTCACGCCGGCGCCATCATTAGCGGCGGAAAAGGAACAGCTGACGAGAAAATCGCAGCCCTCACCGCAGCGGGCGTCAAGGTTGCCGCCACGCCGGCTGACATGGGCTCGACTCTCAAGTCCTTGCTCTGATCTGCTAGAAGTAGCGTAGCTCTCAAGCTACTGCACACAGACGCCGTTTTCGAAAGAGAGCGGCGTTTTTGCATTGGATGCTCCGGGCCAGGTGAGATCATCGTGCACCTTGCACTTGTCCAACAAATTGCCACTCTACCAACAATGGCCTTGTACAAATTCGGAAGAAGTGGCTTCACCCTAGCAAGAGGACTCGCGACTGGACTCGCCATTTTTATCCCCTCGCTCGTCTTAGCTCAAGAAGCGAAACTAGGGACTCCACCCCTTGAATCGGGACCGACTCCAATTGACCAACCAACAGCTGAGCAACCAACAGCTGAGCAACCCCCTCTGGAGTCGGGGCCCGCGCCTGAGGAAGAAGCACCCCGCACTGGCGCCGCCCCGGTAGCAGCTGCGGCAGTAGCGACAGCGGCGGTAGTTGCAGCACCAGCACCAGCACCAGCACCAGCACCAGCACCAGCACCGGGTGTTACCCCTCAAAAGGCAGAGAAATCGAGCGTTTCTTCAAAGCAGGAGCCATCATCCACCTCCTCTTCCAGCGAAAGAGCTGATCTCGATTCTTCCTCTGATGCCACTTCACCAAAAAAAGAGAAGTCCGACGGTGGCCTCTATTTTGACCTGGGTGGAGTAGTAACATGGGGCTACCGATCTACTCATGGCTGGAAAGAAAATTGCCCTTCGGTCAGTGCTCCCACTTCCCCTATCGCAGGCATTGAACTTCCCGATTGGAACCCCACTTGTACGACAAGCACTCCCCTTGGTATTGCCGCTGAGGCGCGTATCGGTGTGCGATTTGGTGTCCTTGCCCTCGAGGCATTTGGTATCGGTGCGGGAGATTGGTCCTCGGCTCAACTCGGAGGAGAGCCGCCCCCCTTTGAAATGCCGGGCCTTGCCACGGACATGAATATTGGCCGAGTTGGTGGAGGTTTTGGAGGAGGGCTTCGTTTGATCACGCCTCGCAAATGGATTCGTCTTGGCGCAGGGGCCGGAGGTGGTCTAATGATCCGACACGTATACACCAATGTAAGTAGTTTGGACGGTTCCTCGACCGGCTACAGCGCTCCCATGGTGCGTGCCGACATCGCCATCACACTTTTTAACAAGTTCAATATTGGAGTGATGGGTTGGATGGAATTTTCAAGAAAAGTAACGGTCTCTCCTGATCTCCAAGCTGGTTCGGGTCTTGTCGGGGTCGAACTACCCCAAGAAATAGTGGACTCGCTAGAGGCTGCACTGGGTGAAGTCACGGTATTTGAGGGCACCCAATACTTTGTAGGACCCTACTTTGCGCTGCATTTTGGAAATTGACTTTTCTCTGCCTGCTAGGACCTCAGAGCGGTGACTATAATCATGAGAAGCATCCTTCTCCCTTTCTTTTTCTTCGCACATGTCCATACATCTGTACTCCGCAATATTTCTTCTTTCTGTCTTTTCCTTTTTTGCCACAAGTTTCGCAATCTTAAGTCTTCGACGCCAGCGCGCCGTTGCGCTCACAGGAAATCAACTAAAAGTAATTGACGGTAAGTGGCATCTCTCCCTCTCTCAATCTGCTCATCAACTCATGCATGAGGAGCGCCATGTACTCGCCAAAAAAGGAACAACTTATTCAATAGTGCGTGAGGAGCGCTACCGTAGCGCTCAAAGCGGAGAAATTGTAGCCAGTCTTCCCCCCAAGAAAATTGCCGATTGCGAATCAAAACAACATGCTCAAGAGCTCATGTCATTTTTCGAAGAGGTTACATTGGGCACAACCACCGCGATAGATTCTCAGCTAGGGCCTCGCTTGCAAGAAAAGGCTGCTGCCTAAGTCTCACCAGAACGGCAAAAAGACAGATGCGCCCCAGCCAGCAACAGGGGGAGTACGCTCGAGGGCTCTCCCCCCAAAGAAGGGCACTGGAGCCAACAGAGATAGTGTGCCAAAAGGGAGCATCCACCTCCCTTTTTTATAGGTGTCGTCCCATGCAGCTCGGCGCGCTTGTTCAACTTTTTCTCGCAAATATATGTCTTCGCCCTCTCTCCCTTCTGTGGCCAAAAGATCCCTCACTGGTGGCTTTCTTTCCCCGTGAGGGCCATCGATATATCGACAACGTAGCTCACCTCTACGAAAACCTTCGTCTTGAAGGACGCCTGCCCAAGAAAGCATATCTATTGGTTACGAATCACCCCGAGGTGGCTCGCTCATGGCAAGAGAAGGACAGAACTACGGCTATCTTTGCTCCCAAGGAACCGAGGCAATGGTTGCGCTACCTACGCACAGGCGTCGTCGTCACCGATAGTTGGCAATGGGCCCAAGAGCACCGCAACACTTGGTTCGCCGGTGCAAAGAAAGTGCAACTTTGGCACGGCATTCCGCTCAAAAGAATCGAATTGAGTAATCTCGAAGGAAGCCCAAAGCTTCGGGGTCTACGAGGGATTCTCGAACGCGGTCTACACTTTTTGCGAGGGCGCTTTCCTCGCTATGATCTCGTCGTTTCAACCTCTCCCTTCTTCGAACACCACGCATTCCGCCGCTCATTTCGAGCCAAAAAGTTTATCAACGCTGGCTATCCGCGCAACGACTACCTCTTTCACAAGCAACGACATTTTTTTCGTGTCGACGAAGATAGCTCCACGCTGCATCAGTTACAGGTCGCACGCGAGGCGGGCAAAAAAGTCGTCGTCTACGCTCCGACATTTAGAGATAGCGGCGGCGGGCCCTTTTCAGATCGAGCACTTGATTATCAACGACTAAGAGCCTTTGCTGAGATGGAAAAAATCGTTTTTGTTGTAAAATTGCACCCGTATCTCAAGGAAGATCCCCCGGCCGATTGCGCTCCCCATGTATTACGTTACGACGAGGCGAAAGACATCGCCCCCCTGCTTAAACTTGCAGACATGCTCATTACTGACTATTCATCGGTATTTTTCGACTATCTTCTGCTCAATCGACCCATAGTATTTTTTCCCTACGATCAAAAAAAGTACTTTAAAAAAGACAGAAAGTTCCTTTTCGATTACTCTGATATGACGCCCGGTCCTCATTGTATAAATGAAAGTGAGTTATTTGATAGCGTAAGAGATGAGTTGCGTGCACCCAATAGCACTTGGAAAAAGAAGAGAGATACCCTCGCAAATCTCTCTTTTGAAAAACAAGATGGCGCCGCTTCGCTGCGTATCCTTGAAGAAATCGAGCGTTTGTAGTGGCTGAAACGATTCACGTCTTCATCTGCTATAGTTCCCTATCTTTCGACGCTGCTTTACGTATTGCTCATTTCACCAAGAACCAATACGGCGAGGACAGTAGTGGCAAAGAAAACACTGGGCCCCTCTTCTTCTTTTTTGTACTCTTTTCTGCCGATAGGAGTCAGCTCCCCGATGGCGCGCAAGTGTTTGAGATGCACCCAGCCCCTCAATACTACTCCGAGTGGACGCGCCCATTCGCGATAGCTCGCTGGTTTTCTGGCGCACTCAAAGAGCTCAATACCTTCGCTCCAAATGAGATTCACGCTTATCTTCCTCATCCATTCGAACTCCCTGGCAATCACTTTCTCTTTCATGATGCAAGAGTCACCAGAAGGGAACTTCTCCCGGACGGGCTCATCAACTACTTCCATCGCACTCTCCAGCCGGAGTCGCCTGGTAAAGCACTTCGATACGTCACCCGAATTGCTCTGCGCCTCAGCGCGGCTGTCCGGTACAGGCTTCTGTACACCCCCTTTTCCAAAGGGCACATCACTCAGTACGAAAGAGGTCTTTACGACCGCTCTTGGACACTCAACGAAGAAGGCTACCTGACCCGAGGTCGAGAGTTAGCGCAACTTCCACCACGCCCTGGTAATCAACGCGTCGGAGCATCCAACTCAAAGAGGCAAGTTGCGCTACTCATTCTTGATCAAGAGATCCATCAGATCGTAAGTAGTTCTTTAGAAGATCGCCTACGCAGCGCGCTACTGCAAGAGGCGCTGCTCCTGCAGAAGGCAACAGTCTACTACAAGGCTCATCCCCGAGGGAAAAACCGGGTAGAAGAGCTTCGCCAAGGGGGGTTAAAAGTACAAGACGAGACGGGTAGCGGTCTGGCAGAAGCACTCATTGAACAAGAGGGTATCACTCATCTTCTTGGCTTCTATTCGACCCCTCTCGTGCTTTCGAGAAACGAAGTAGAATCGCGCATCAGTATATTTCCGGTTCAAGGCACCCCTGGTATTCTCCGGCCCCATCTAGTGGGCGATATTTACACAGCGCTGCGGGCATCTGGCGCACGATTGATCTCCCCTTAGCCCCAATAAATCATGCGCATTCTCGTCGAAATTCTTCATCCTGCTCATGTGCATTTCTTTCGTAATGCAATTTCTACTTGGCTCAAGCGGGGGGACGAAGTTCTAGTTCTGAGTCGTGAAAAAGACGTCGCAAACGATCTTTTACGCGCCTACAATATATCTTTTGAATCAATTAGCAGTTTGGGAAAGTCCAAGTGGCAATTGGTACAAGAAATGCTCGTGCGCGACGCCCGCATGTGGAGTCATGCTCGACGCTTTAAGCCAGATGTGCTCGTAGGCATCATGGGGGTTACCATTGTTCAAGTGGGCAAGCTCATAGGTAAGCCTGCAATCGTTTTTTACGACACAGAAAACGCAAAATTGACCAATCGAGTGGTCTACCCATTAGCTCACTCCGTCTGTACCCCCGAGTGTTATGCGGCACCTGTCAACGGTCGCCATATTCGCTACCCCAGCTACCATGAGCTAGCCTACTTGCACCCACAACGCTTCACACCCAATAGAGACCTGGTGAAGAATGCGGGAGTCGATCCTGATGAAAAGTACTTCATCTTACGTTTTGTCTCCTGGCAAGCGTCCCATGACGTGGGCGAAGAGGGATTCTCCCTGACTCTCCAACGCGAACTCATCGCTCTATTGCAAAAGCACGGACGAGTATTGATCAGTAGCGAGATGGAGCTCCCTCAAGAGCTCGCGCACCTCAAGTTCACAGCTCCTCCTGAGCAAATTCATCATTTCTTGGCATTTGCTCACATGCTCATTGGAGAAAGTGCCACCATGGCTAGTGAAGCTGCCGTCTTGGGCACCGGGGCATTTTATATCGCGGACACCGGAAGGGGTTATACCGACGAGCTGCAAGAAAAATACGAACTGGTGTGGAATTATAAGCGCCACGAAGCTCGAGCGGCTTTAGAGAGACTCTCTAACCTCTTGGACGACGAAACCTTCGAAACGACAATAAAAAATCGCCACCAAAAGATGCTCTCAGAGCGAGTGGACGCCACCCACTGGCTCATGAATTATGTTGATTCGGTGGCCAACTCTCAAAAAGAGTAAGAACTCACTTTAAAGAGTGCGCAGATGAGTAACAATCTGCCAAATCTCATCGTCCGAAAGCATGTCAAAGGCGGGCATCGCGCCGCTGCCATTCTGAATGATGTCAAAAATCTCCCCATCGCTGTCGCCTTGGGCCGCCGAGATAATGCTTGGAAAGTCTCCAGACCCCGCACCATCGGCACCGTGACAGGTCACGCACCCCTGAGCCTCATAGAGTTTCGCTCCTAGCGCTGCCGCCTCAGAGCTACCAGCAAAAGGATTCGTTAAATCCGAGGTATCGACTCCGCTGCATGCATTGAGAGAAAGAACGAAAGCAGAAAACAAGACAACTTGAGATATGGACATATTTTACCGGGTCGAGAGGGAAAGAAACCTGTGAAGATGAACTGAGAATTCACATCAATTCTTTAGAATAGTCATTCCGGAGATTCAAGCAAATCGTGCGTTCAGCGCCCAAGCCATTCAGTCTGGGTACTCAGAAGCTGAGGGACTTGAAACGTCCCTGTCTTGAGTCAATTATTGATCCAATATTCTACGCTCTAGGGAATTTTTAGCAAAAGTTATAGAAACGCTCTTCCCTGAAAAGTTAAGATTTTTTGACGAAGCAGGCTTTCAGCAGGACTCCTTGCCCATCGACCTTGCAGTCCAGCTCGTGATCACCGTCCACAATTCGAATATTCTTTACTTTGCTACCGCTTTTTAAAGTAGTGGAGCCGCCCTTGAGTTTCAGGCTTTTGATCAAAATCACGCTGTCGCCACTCTGCAAAATATTTCCGTTGGCATCCTTTACGATACGAAGTTCCTCTTCTGCAGCAGTCTCTAGGGACCATTCGTGCCCACAGGTGACACATTCGATATTTTCAGATTTTTTTAAGATATCGGTCATGGTGCAAATCGGGCACGCAATTTTCTCAGCCATGTACGCGGCGTAGCAGCTTCTCTGTTTCGAAACAGCGGAGAACCTCGCGGAGATCGCCCTCGTTTCGGCACTAGAGGGAGTCCCTAGGAAAAAAACGTCTAATATGGTCAGGGGCGAAGGTAAAATCGGTACGCTCTGAAGCCACAAGCGACTAAGCTCAGAGAACATTCATGGAGTGGAATTACACCGACATCGCCACCATGATTGATCACGCTCTTTTGAGTCCCGATCTTTCGGAAACTGATTTAATGCATGGCCTTTTTTTGGCCCGCGATTACAAAGTCGCCAGCGTGTGTATTTTGCCTTACGCGGTCTCCCAAGCCGTGGAAATGCTTGAAGGGTGTCATGTAAAAACCAGCACCACCATCGGCTTTCCCCATGGGTGTCAGTCCACCGCAGTCAAGGCCACAGAGGCTTTCCAGACTCTCGAAGACGGTGCAGAAGAGCTAGATATGGTCGTCAATATCAGCAAGGTGCTCAGTGGCGACTGGACCTACGTTACCGCTGACATCAATGCTGTACTCGAACCCACCCAAGAAGCGGGAGAAAAGCTCAAGGTGATTTTTGAAAATGCCTATTTGGACGATTCTCAGATAAAAAGGCTCTGCCATATTTGTGGTGATTTGGGAGTTGATTGGGTAAAAACCTCCACCGGCTACGCCTCAACCGGGGCAACAGAGGCTGATGTTCTTCTCATGCGTCAACACTCCCCTCCCGACGTTCAGATCAAAGCGGCGGGGGGCATTCGCGATCTTTCGGCCTTACTCGCTTTTCGAAAATTGGGTGTCACACGTATTGGGGCCAGCGCTACAAGCGCAATTTTAGAAGAGGCGCGCCGACAGCTTCAGTTGCCCCCTCTACGAGGCGGCAACCTCCACCAAGAAGGCTCCAATTACTAAAGCATCTCTTAGGCTGAATAGAATACGGGGTATTTTCGCCCACAATTCGCCGCCCAAGAGACTCGCACCCTGGAGACAGCGCTTCTGCCAAGCGTGCACCTCTTGAATCACTACCAACAGATCAGGGGTGAACCAGGATCAACTCCTAACTCTCCAGTATATCGCCTATAATAAGCAATACGCTGACCGTTCGCCTCGTCAGCGCCGGAACACTCAAGGCCACCGTTGATTTCACGAATAGTCTGACCAAAGCCACCTGAGCCAATGATGGCGTCGTGACAGGTACCCTTTTCCTGATTGTCCGCCTTCATCCAAAACCACAAAGCACTTTTCCATGTGAGTACCCCGTCCGTAATGAGCAGATCAGGGTTACCCAGCAAATCGACATTCAAGAACTCGCCAAGGGACTCATAATTGGAGGCATGACTTATCTGCAAGGGACCACGACCATAATAGGTGACAATCGTCTTATTGATCTCTTCTAGATAGTCTAGCTCTCCCGTTTCACGAGCCACATTTGCCAAAAAAGCGGAGATCTCTCGCTTATTGGTATCGACGTCGCTTCCCGATGCAAACGCCGGAAAAGACTCTAACGCCGTGCATAAGTTAGCATATGTATAGAATGCGTTTCGACGCGCGCTAAACCAGTTGTTGAAACGACTCTCACCCAATATCGGGTCCAGCGCACAACCGGTACCCACGTCGGGTGTCGTCACGGGTACGTCTCCCTGACAGCAGACCATTTCTTTGGTCACCACTTCTTCAGTGGAGGGACCGCTGGGGCAATCGACGCCGGGATACCATTCTTTCCACTCCCCGCTGTTCTCGGCAGGGGTCAGGCCTACCCCCACGTAGTAATGCGATTCGTATTCTTTACCTTTGTAGCTCACCTTGATCCCTGCAGTGGCGTAAACGCGTTCGGAATTATAGGCAGGCTCAGTGCACATCGAGCCTCCTCCCTCGACTTCAACCACTGTAACCACCTCAACCTCACACATTTTTGGACAAGCGGGGTCAACGACTGCGCCAGTCCCGTCACCTGGCGTGACGCCAGCTCCGCCCAACTCTCCTCCAGACTGCCCTAGTTGCCCAGGCTGACCCACCGCGACGTTCTCTCCTGAGTTCATCGTTCCATCGGGATTCTGACTGCCTTCCACTCCCTGGCCTAGAGCTCCATCATCGCCATTGTCTAGGACGTCCGCGCCGCAACCCACAGCGCCTAAAGTCGACAATGTCATCAAGAGTGGAGGGAGAGAATAAAGGTTTCGTTTCATGTAAAATCTCAAGAAAAGGGAGGGATAAAACTGTAGCACATTGTGTGTAGATTCAAGTAGCACTTCAATGGCGGAGCAAGGTCCATGGACCCGCAGGAGGGGTCAATCTTCGGACGAAAGGGAGCAAAGTATAGCAACAATTCTCTCTGATGCTCTTCATCCGCTTCAAAACCCGCCAAGTACTGTCAGGTAGATAGCAGTGGTTGAAATAAGCACTATTCATGTTCTTAGAACAGAAATAAAGGGGCGTGACTCATCCTCTCCCTTGCGTGGGGTCTCCTGAGCTCTCCAAGCTGGTCCAGGTAAGCCATCAGCAATGGGTGAAAATCTAAAAAGCCAAGAGAGCAGCGCAAACGATAGAAGAAAACGCAAATATTACGCGTTTTCTCGAAACAGGGGAACGGCTCAACGCCGAGAGAAGGCGGCACGGCAATTGCTTAGTCAGTGGCAAACGGAATGAGCCCTTGAGACATTACTCGGTGGTTCTGCCCCTCTCACGCTTGGAAAACAATTGAAGTCCTCTTTTGGCCCTTACAACATTCAGCAAACTCTGGGCGAAGGTGCCATGGCTACGGTCTACTTGGGCCAACATCGCTCTACCGGCGCGGTGCACGCCCTCAAGCATCTGCACCCGCACCTAGCCTCTATCCCAGCAATCAAAGAACAGTTCTGCAACGAGGCCAAGCTCCTCGACTCTTTGGAACACCCGGTGATTCCTCGTTATTTCGGTAAAGTTGAGGACGAAGGCAGGCTCGCGATTGTGATGGAATGGTCAACCGGGACCAACCTGGATGAATTGCACGAAAAAGGGAGCCTCTCGGACCGATCCAAGTTGCATCATATGGCTCAAGCAGCCACTGCCCTTGCGTACGCCCACGCTCGCGGCATCGTACATCGAGACGTGAAACCAGAGAATATTCTCATTTCAGGTGACGAAACTAAGCTTGCCGATTTTGGTCTTTCCCTCATCGACCAGAATAAAACGCAATCATGCACTCCTCAGTCTCCCCAGGGTACGCCTTACTTTATGGCCCCTGAGCAATGGCGCGTCGAGAAACTGAACGGTGCAGCTGACATGTATTCGGTAGGTGTCTCCCTCTACTATCTCCTCACAAATACATTTCCTTTTGAGGGCAATTCGGCCTTAGACATTCGGGCAAAACAAGCCTTTGGCACCAAGGTTTCCGCAAAAACTCGGCACCCACTTCTCTGCACTCAGCTCGACGAATTGATCACTTCGTTGCTCCACAGCGAGGCGCGTTTCCGCCCCTCTGCAAAAGAGGTTGTGCGAGCCCTCAACCCCTCCCTCGTCCGTCGCCGTAAATTACCTAAGCCCTCTAAAAATCGCACCCAATACCTATTGAGTAGGTAAAAGGACTGCGGACTCAGTCTTCTATGCCAACCCATATCTGCGAGTATTTCAAGGAAACTCAAAGACCTACAACCTCATCATTGACCCAGGCTCCAGCAGCGATTTTGCTGTCATGCGGGCCAAAGTATCCACTGTTATCGGAGGAATAGAAAAGCTCAATGGCATTTTCATCAATCATCAATCATCAAGATCCCGACGTAGGTTCTTCTGCCACTGTACTTTCTGGGCGCTATGCCCGCTCCGCTCGCATCATCACGTCCCAAGAAACCTGGCGCCTCATTGTGCACTCAAATCTTCCTGCGCAACGAGTCTCCTCTACTGACAATTACCCCAAAGGCTTTACCGTACCCACAGGACAGGTTCTCCTGCCAGTTCCTTCTCCTTTCTGCCATTTCGTAGGGGCAGTGATGCTCTACGACCGAGACACTCGGGTGCTTTTTACGGGCGATCTCTTTGGAAGTCTCACTCCCCAAGGAGCCAAAGGTCTCGTAGCAGACGAGAGTGATTGGGTGGGCATGCGTGCGTTCCACCAACTTTACATGCCCTCAAATGTGGCTTTGCGTCGGGCGGTAGCGGCAATTCGGGCCCTCGACCCTTTTCCCGAGGTCATCGCTCCTCAACACGGTAGAATTCTCAGTGGACCAATGTTGCAAGAGTTTCTCAATCGCATCGAAGTCCTAGAAGTAGGTTTGGACAACCTGGACGATCGCCTCAACGAGTCCTCCACAATCAAAGGATGGAATGGAGTGCTAGAGCGCATTACCGCGTCGCTGATCTCACTCGTAGGTGAGGAAGCCCTCAAGCCCATACTTCAAGATAGGGCTCTCCAGTCGGATATTTCCGTCAAAGGCGCAAGAATTGAGGTCCTTCACTTGGGTAAGAGCACGGTGGAACGCATCATCTTTCTTGCGACCCTGGGGCTCGATCCTACGGTGGCAAATATTGTCCGTTTCGAGGCAATTCAGGCGGCCGAAGAATACGATTTGCCCGTACCCCGAGTTGCTCTGGAAGAAGTGGAGGTCGACGTGGACTCAGACGGTGCGTTGACTGATTCGTCCAACCTAACGGCGGAGTTTGGTGACGATTTCGAGTTAGGCGCGCCCCAATAGGAGTGGCTGAAAAAGGAATGGGGTGACACGGGATGAAACGTCTACGTGAACTGTCGCGCGACGCCGTGAAACCCTACCCAAGATGAGCAGTGGAGACTTTGTGAGAATTCTGGAAAAACTTGCGTCTAAAAAGTGCCTTCACCTCTCGCCCCGCAAGCCTTGCCGATGTCACAATTCTCTCCATTTGGCCCAATGTTTGCTGAGACAAGCATACGGATCACCCTCCCTCTCAACCATTAAGAAAAGAATCGATACCCTCATGACCACCCCCACCATTCGCGGCTTTTACGATAACGAATCTGCGACAGTTACTTACGTTGTCTCCGACTCTGCCACAAAAGACGCAATCGTGATTGATCCCGTGCTCGCCTACGACGCCCTTTCCTCGCAAACCTCTTTGGAGCCTGTCAGCGAAGTGACTAGCTACATCGAAAGTGAGGGATTCAAGGTGCGTGGAGTTGTAGAGACCCACGCCCACGCGGACCACTTCTCCGCGTCTCGTTATCTTGCAGAGCGCTACAAGGCCCCCATTGCCATCAGTGCCGAGATCACCTCTGTGCAAGAACTCTTTAAGGGTGTGTTTCATCTTGCCGACGAGACAAAAACAGACGGCTCACAATTCGATATTCTCCTCGAACACGGCAAGCGGGTACAATTCGGCTCACTCGACTTTAAAATATTGGCAACCCCAGGGCATACCCCCGCCTGCGTGAGCCTCCAAATTGAGGACGTGGTCTTCACGGGCGATGCGCTCTTTATGGAAGACTACGGGACCGGTCGTACGGACTTTCCGGCTGGCTCTGCGGCGACCCTCTACAAATCAGTCAAAGAGGAACTCTACACCTTGCCCCCCGAGACCCGCGTATTTGTAGGTCATGACTACAAGCCCGGTGGAAGAGCCTTGAAGTTTGAAAGCACCATCGCTCAAGAACTCGATAAAAATAAGCTCATTGCTCGAGAGACAACCGCCGCTGAATTTGTGGCGATGCGAGAGGGGCGCAACGATGAATTGCGTGCTCCTCGACTGATTTATCAAAGCATTCAAATCAATGTTTTTGGTGGAAACTTACCAAAACCCGAAGCCAACGGCGTTCGCTACCTGAAAATTCCTTTGAATATGAATTTTCCAACAGATCAAGGAGGGGCGCCCCAGTAACGAAGCGCCCCCGTAAGTCGCCCTGTTCCCTACATCGAGTGTAGTCACTTGTTGTGAAGAGAGAGCCGCACAATAGCCAAGCTCGAAAAGAGGGCGTACGATCTAGGTGGTCACTTCATTGTTACCGCCTTTTTCCTTGTGTGCATCCAGCATTCGCCCTCTGTCCCCGATAGGTAACCCTATGACATTGCTTCTCGAAACGCTCTCCCACGAAAAACCACCAAAAGGTTCATCTCATCCGGTCAATACCGAGCAACTAAGCGCAGCTTTCTCGGGCACCGCGCAATTTGCGGACATCCGGTTGACCTATCTCGCAACCGAGGGACCGGTGATGAACGACTCGGCGAACGGGACCAAAATTCATGGGGCAGCGGCCAAAAGTTTAGACGGCTATCGTGAGTTCATTCAATGCAGTTGGAGCCGCGAAAGCGCGTGGTCGCTCATCGTTCACTCTGTTCCCAGCAATAGAAAATCTGCAATTGCTCACGAAGCGTCCAAACTTGCACTACCACTTCTTACAGGCTGGCTCACCCAAAACAGAAGCGAAAGTTGGTTCATTGGCTCCCATCATGTACAAATTGGTATAAGCGAATTCAGCGACGAGCTAGCTATTCGAGAGATTCACAACGATAGAATCGTCAAACAGCAAGAATTTCTTCAAGGTGAGCGTTCAGCCACTGGCTAATTCTCAGTCGAGGTAGGGTACGGGTTGCCCATCGATGAATTTGACGAGGGTGGGCACGACTTCGGAGTCTGCCTCCCCAAATGAGTCAAAACCGCGCAGTCCTATTGCCCCCCTATAGTGAATCGGTTTCCCTTCGGCTATCAATTCTAGGGCCAAAGGGTAGTCGAAAGGCCCAATCTCTGTACCGGGCTCAGCGCTCATGGTGCGCATTGTGCTGGCAATAGCCCGAGCGTCTCGCGCATCTGCAGTTTGAAGCGCTAAAGAAAGAAGGATAAACGCATCATAGCCGCCAGCCGCGTACACGGCAGTCAGCCAGCGATCAGCGTATGCGGCTGTGCCTCTCCGATGCAGATCATTGATGTACGTGCTATTTGATAGAGAGAGAGCCGTGTAGATTTTTTCTGAGAGCCCATCATCAAGAAGATGGTCGGCCCGCAATCTTGCAATAGTGATGGCGGCATTCACATCTTTTTTCCAACCCTGCAAATAGAGTTCTCTCAATATTTCAAGACCAGTGTCTTGATCAAACGAAAGCTTAATCGCGTCAGGTTTCATTGCCAACACTTTTCTAACCAACACCTCAACAACAGGAGCACTCTCTTGTACCAGCACGCGTTTGATTGTACATCCGCGGGACTCACAAGTTTTTTGCAAAACCTGATCGAGAATCAGCCATCCTTCGAGGGGCCTCACTATGTGTACAATACTCTCCTCCCCCCTTTTGTTCCAACGGTCAACTAATAATTGCACCTCACCAGAAAAATCAGGAATTGTGCGAAGAAATAGATCATTGTTCTCGGCAGCTTCGGGCGAGGAAAAATAGCGCGGACTACCAAAGTCATTCATGTTGACTATCAAGAGCGCTTCGTGGTCGACAGCGACTTCAAAAAGATTCTCCTCGACAGAATACAAGAGGCCGCCGAACAAGGCGCTCACGTCTCCGTTTGCCATCTCCTCTTCCGCCCGGGCGCGAGCGACATCAGGATCACTTTCGGTATCAATAAACTTAGCCACCACGAGCTGACCACGGATACCCCCCGCCTGATTGATGGTTTCGACAGCCAGTTCAAAGGGCAACTCAAGCCCCGAGGCCGCCGAGGCGAAGTCACCCGTAAACGGAAAAAAAACTGGAATTGCAATTTTAGCTTCCGTAGAATTGCTTGAACCGCATCCCGCGAAAAAAGTTGCAGTCAAAAGACTGAAGATCATCAATCCGCGAACGAGAAAAGTATTCATTTTTCGGCGCCTTTCGGTTTGAGAACGGAAGAAGCTCCTTCGATCTAAGGAAATTGCGCCATGGCGAGCCAATTGACTCCTCTGCGAGTTGCTCTCCCTCCCTAGGTGCCTATAAATAACCCCCACGCGGCCAAAGTGCGCCTCCTTCGGGCCCTCAGCAGGAAAAAACAAAGTGAAACTCGATCAAGCGACCCCTGAACAACTCTCGCAATGGGAATCTGAACTTAGCGCTGACTACGATAAGATCGTCGCGCAAAAGCTCAGCCTCGATTTGACTCGTGGTAAACCTTCTGCAGAGCAGCTCTCCCTCGCCGATTCCCTCGACGGCATTCTTCAGGGCAACTACAAATCATCAAAAGGCACCGATAGCCGTAATTACGGCGGAATCGACGGTTTGCCCGAGGCCAAGGAACTCGGAGCGACTCTCATGGGAGTGGCAGCTGACGACGTGCTGGTGGGCGGCAACGCCAGCCTGACTTTGATGTTCCAAGCAGTACTCACTGCTCATCAATTTGGTCTCACCGGCGCACAAAGCGCGTGGTCAAAGAATGGCACCGTCAAATTCATTTGCCCCGTTCCGGGTTACGATCGGCATTTTACGGTTTGTGACCAACTGGGAATCGAGATGCTCACAGTCCCCATGACCGCGACGGGTCCAGACATGGATGCAGTCGAAGCTCTCATCAAGAGCGACAAAAGCATTCGTGGCATGTGGTGTGTGCCGAAATACTCTAACCCAACAGGCGTTATTTATTCGGACAAGACGGTAGAGCGTATCGCCGCCCTGGGTAAAATTGCCCACGCAGACTTTCGAGTATTTTGGGACAACGCGTATGCGGTGCACGATCTCGGGGTGTTCAAACCTCTAGCCTCCATCAAGAAGGCTTGTATTCAGCACGGCACCGAAGACTGCGTTCTTCAGTTTGGTTCCACCTCAAAAATCACTCACGCAGGAGCAGGTGTTGCCTTCATGGCCGCATCAAGCGCCAACCTAGCGGGCATGAAAAAGTTCCTCGGCACCTGTACCATTGGTCCCGACAAGGTAAATCAATTGCGACACGTGGCTCTCTTACCCAACAAAGAGGCCCTCCTCGCTCATATGCAAAAGCACGCTAGCATTTTGCGCCCTCGTTTCGCGGCCGTGCTCCAATCTCTCGACAAGAATTTTTCGGCAACTGATTTGGGAACCTGGGAAACACCCGAAGGCGGCTACTTTGTCTCTTTTGACGCGCGCCCCGGCGTGGCTACAGCTGCGGTCAAGTTGGCTGCCGAAGCGGGAGTCAAGCTCACCCCAGCTGGAGCAACTTTTCCTCACAAGAAAGATCCCGAGGACAAGAATATTCGAATTGCTCCGTCGGTACCGACCCTCAAAGAGGTAGAGGCCGCCATGGTGGTCTTTACGACGTGCATCAAGTTGGCCAGCGTGCGCGTTCAGCAAAAGAGCTAACCCGCTCTCTTTTTGGGATGCGATTCTCAAAAAAGAAAACTCAAATGAGTTGAGAATTGAGAAGGGTCTGCGCCTTGCGTAGGCCCTTTCTATTTTTCACGACAAAGAACCGCGGCAATTAGTCGAATTGAGGTGCTCGCCACTGAGAAAGATCGAATGGTTTTTTTGTCTTGATGACGGCGTCCCACCAATGAAATGTGGTGGCCACAGCATGGTCCAATTCGAGCGTGACTTTGGAGGGGGCCAAACTAAAATCGGGCAAACAATAGGCGGCATCGGGGCTCCCTTGAAGCAGATGAATGACGCCCTGCGAGAAACCTTCTCCTCCGTAGACTACAAAAGCCGGCTCATGCAATGCCCGTAAATCGTCCAAGGCGTAAGGAATTTTTTCGTCGGCGGTGCCCGTAACCGCTTGGTATTTACACTCAATTGCCAAGACGCGATCGCTTTGAGAATCGAGAGCCAATATGTCGATACGGCGGTTTTTTCCGATGATACTTTTGCCAAGCGATACCTCACGGTACACAAGTAAACCTCGCGGACCGTAGTTATGAGTTAAGTAGGCCGCTATTAAATCGGCGTATTCGTTACCTTTCATGGGTTCTTCTTTTAATATTCTAAAGTCCCAAGGCCAACTGAGGACGCTCTTCTTGCATTTGTAGCAAAAAGTCCGATTGCTCGATTCCCCCTGTTTCCAGTAATCTCTCGCGACTTAGCTTCAGTGCCGCGTCGGCAAGGTCATTTCCCCAGAACTGTCTTTCGCTCCGGAGAGCGGCCACTCCCGATGAGGCGGAGCCGCAAAAAGGATCCAAAATAAGAGCCCCTGGTTCGGTGCTTTGTTCAATCAATATCTTTGCGAGATCTGCCGGTTTTTCTGTGGGATAGCCTCGATGAATACGAGGAACAGAAAGCACGTCGGGTACGCCCAAGTCGTGTAATTTCTTCTTACCTTTTTCGAAAAACAAAATGAACTCGTAACGGGCACGGTAGTGATAACCCATGCCAATTTTCATCTTGTCCCAAACGAGTGGTTTCCAAAACTTAAAGCCAGCTTTTTCAGCCAATGGTTTGGCAACAAACATCGTCTCTTGATCGCAGAATAGATAGAAGTGACTGTCCTTCTTTAGGACTCGATACACTTCTACGAATAAGTCAAAAAAGCGCTCGTTAGGAAAAATAGAAAACCAATGATTGCTGGATGCTTTGCTTTGAGAAAGTCGGGTGGTCGTACCTACAGCCCGATGTTTTTCGAGAGACTCATAGGGCGGGTCGGTCACCACTAGATCAGCGCTTTCGTCCGGAATTTGCTTGAACCAAGAGAGCGCGTCCCCCTGACTAAGAGCAAATGAGCGTAACTTCTGTTCTGTTTCGACAGGTAGAACTGGAGACGGATGCGAGGGCCGGGAGGGCTGATTCATGACGTGGCCATCATGATCGCGTTGAGGAAGAGCAGCAAGGTACGTCGGACATTCCTTGGCAGGGTAGGTCCTGGTGGAAGTCTATCACCTGTGCACCTACATAAACTTCCTCAGTTTACCCTTTTTAGAAAGTTTCTAGGGTAAATTCCTCACTTGGAAGGGACACAAATTGGCACGAACCAGACGAATCATGGACTATTCTCTTCAAATAGATGGCTAGCCCCCCCTGACACGAATGTCATGATTGCGGCCAGGGCATTCCGCCCTCATGATAAGGCCATGAAACTTTCCTCAAAGCTTGGACTCGTCTCTCTTGGAATTATTGCGTCGGCCGCGGCCTTAACTGTCGCCTGCGGTGCGGGCGACGCCGATCCCGACGGTGGAGCTGACGGCAACGGCAATATCAACATCGGCAATGGCTCAAGCAACGGCTCGGGCAACGGTGCAGGTAGCGGCTCGGGCAATGGCAACTCGAATATCGATGTCGGTGATGGCTCGGGCAGTGGAGCAGGAAACGGTGATGGGGTCACCGACAATCCAGAAACGTGTGAAGTCGCTGCCCGAGAAAAAACGTATATTGGTTGTGACTTCTGGCCCACCGTGACCGCAAACCCTGTGTATCCAGTATTCGACTTTGCAACCGTAGTCGCCAATGCGGGCTCACAGCCCGCCGAAGTCACCATTACACGAGGGGGCCAAGAAGTCGCAAAGGTCACGGTTGCTCCCGGTGGACTTGAAAAGATTCCTCTCCCTTGGGTGGACGACTTAAAGGGCGGAAACTTTGCGGCCGACACTCAAGGAGCTCGAACGGTTAAATCGACTCTCTCGGCTAAAGGAGCCTATCACATGACCAGTACGTTTCCGGTCACGGCTTGGCAATTCAATCCCTTGCAATACAAGACGGATAAAATGTGCACCTATGCTCCTTCGACGCAAAACGGAGATGGTGTCAACTGCCTGTCTGTCAGCAATGACGCGAGTATCCTGATCCCCACTCCTGCCCTTCGAGGAGCATATCGCCTCTCTGGTTGGAGGTCAGGCTTAGATGCGAACGATACAGGCAGCGGAGCAAACGATGCTCCACCGTTTTACACCATCACGGCGACAGCCGACAACACCGTCATAAAGGTCGCGCTGAACGCCACATCAAGTATTGCAAATGGTGCTGGTGTCATGGCAGTCGCCCCCTCTACCGATGGCGAGTTTAAGCTCAATATGGGTGATGTATTGCAGCTGACTGCCGCTAAAGATTGGAACATCGACGCCACACAAGGTCTTGGTGACTTGTCAGGTAGTCTTGTTACAGCCAACAATCCAATTCAAATCATCTCCGGTGTCTCTATCGTGTCAGTTCCCGACTACAGCAAAACTTGCTGCGGCGACCACCTCGAAGAAACCCTGCTTCCCGTCGAGGCATGGGGCAACAACTACATCGTGATGGGTCCCACCGATGCGAATGGAGCAAATCGCGGACACGTCGTCCGGTTTGTTGGGAACTTCGAAGGCACTCAGCTTACTTATACCGGGACGCCGCCTACCGGGGCGCCCGCCACGATTGGCGCTGGTGAAGTTTGGCAATCTAGCGGGGTAGTTACGGCTCCCTTCCAGGTAACGGGAACTCATGCGGACGGCGAAAAGAAGTCTTCCTTTTCAGTGGTTTCGGTACTTCCAGGCAACGGAGGCTCTGCCGGGTTTGCTGGAGATCCTGCTATGACCTTCCCGGTCGCAGTTCCCCAGTACCGATCAGACTACATTTTCTTAGCACCAGACGACTACGCCAACAGCTATGCTGATATTGTTGCCCCCGAAGCAGCTGTTTTGACTCTTGATGGAGCTCCTATTTCGGCGGCGCCTGAAGTGCTCTTTCCAGGATGGGTTTCCTATCGCGTTGCGCTTGGCGCCGGCACAGGAGGAGGCGCTCACTCAATCAGTGCGGCTGACTCAGCTCATAAGTTTGGCCTCACAGTTTCGGGCTACGGGCATGCGACCGGATACATTTACCCAGGGGGCTTGAATATCAAAATCATCTCCGAGGTACCAGTCGTGGTGATTCGCTAAGGAGGCCGATCCTAATAACCTTTCCAACTATGATTGAGGAGTGAGTTCATAGTTCCATTCGCCGCGTTCATTGTCGGGGGCGAGGGTGAGACCCTCCATTTGCGCCTTGGACACGACAACTCC
>Ga0256845_1000688_pt1 | contig 30284 bp, 31 predicted proteins | sample RiftiametaG_FD_189101 | JGI IMG/M metagenome (GOLD analysis project Ga0256845, IMG submission 189101) | Tube worm associated microbial communities from hydrothermal vent at the East Pacific Rise, Pacific Ocean - Riftia | ecosystem: Host-associated > Annelida > Integument > Unclassified ...
TTTTACAAAATATTGAAGACAACCTTAAACATCACCAATCCAATAATTTTAAAAAACAAATCAAGCCTAAAATTGCTGAACAATTGGATTTATTTAATCTGTCTGATTCAGGAATGCTTTAAACAAATATAACGCAATGTCCTCCACCTGTTCTTTATTGCCTATCACTATTGCTGGCTGGTCACAGCAATTCTCGAGCAAATATCTTTATCAACTTTTCATCTGGATAGGAGATATAATGTGTTTGCAGACATGACCTCTTAATATTTTTGTATGATCATCATTAAAAATTGGATCGGTATTCTTACGAGAATATAATTCAGCACATAAGACACCTCCTGATTCCATAACAAAATTTACAGCATAATGTTTATATTTTTCAAAAGCTCCCAGAGTCCCCATTACAATCCATGGAGCGTCAGGTCTGATTTTAACATATATTGTATTAATTCCGGTATTAACGATTTTAAAACCAGTTGAACATCCATCAGAACATGATCCAATATATTGTGCAAAAATTTTCTTGCCTATCTTAACTTTGTAAATTTTAATACCGCTATTGTTTACGACCTGGGCATCAGGAAACTTTTTATCTCTTTTATGGCTATGTTTATCAACAATTTTTTGCTGCGTTTTAATGGGCTTAACACTCTTTGCCTTAAATGTTGAATCTGCATGGGTCCAGGCACCAGGTAAAATTAAAAAAATAAAAAAACTAACCATTGTCATTGAAAAAAATTTTTTGGGCTCTAACATTTTCATGCTCCTTTTTATAAAGGTTTATGTTTGTTTCTGTCTGGTATGTTGCCCATGGGCAAAAAAAGGTTCATTTTTTATTTAACCCATATTTTCGATTAAAAAAAATATTATATTGTCTCTCAGGGGTATCAGATCGGGCAAAGTGAGGCTTGGATATGCCTTTGCAGCGCATCCGTTTCAAGCGAAACCTAAGCTGCAAAGGCATATCCAAGCCTCACTTCTTCCTTTTATTGCCTTATAAGAACCAGACATACAAAACTTTCATGTATTGACCCTGAGAGAAACCGTTAATGACTTGATAAACTTAGCAATAAATGCTATTCATTTAATAATTTTAATTTGAACCAAATTTTATAAAAAAAGGAAATAATCATATGCAATCTGCAATCACAACAAGCAAGCTTATCAATATGAAAAAAGATGGTGAAAAAATAACTGCTCTTACTGCCTATGACTATTTGTTTGCGCAAATGGTTGACCAGGCAGGAATCGAAATAATTCTGGTTGGCGATTCCCTTGGCATGGTTGTTCAGGGAAAATCCACAACTCTTCCTGTAACCATGGATGAAAGTATTTATCATACGGAAATTGTTGCAAGGGCATGTGAACATGCCATGGTAATAGGAGATATGCCTTTTATGTCCTACCAGGGTTCCATTAATGAAGCCTTGAAAAATGCAGGAAGGTTCTTAAAAGAGGCAGGTGCAAGTGCTGTAAAACTTGAAGGCGGAGCTGATGTTGCTGATATTATTGAAAAACTTGTAAAAACAGGCATTCCTGTCCAGGCACACATTGGGCTTACACCCCAGTCAGTACATCAGATGGGAGGATTTAAAGTCCAGCGTGATGAAGAAAGACTTTTGGATGATGCAAAAAGAATTGAAGATGCAGGAGCCTTTTCCGTTGTTCTTGAAGGGATCCCGGCGGGTATTTCAAAAAAGATAACACAAAGTATTGCTATTCCGACCATAGGAATTGGTGCCGGACTTGATTGCGATGGTCAAATTCTTGTTCTCCATGACATGCTTGGAATCAGTAATCGACGAGTTCCAAAATTTGTAAAAAAATATACTGACCTGTATTCAGAAATTACCAAAGGACTCAGCCAATTTTCAAAAGAAGTCAAAGACCAATCCTTTCCTTCAAAAGAATATGAGTATAAATAAAAATGAAATTTTCAATAATTGGATGCGGCAGAACAGGCATCAACCTTGCTGTTTATCTTGAACAAGCAGGTTTTAAACCCCAGGGCTTTTTCAGCAAAACCAGATCTTCTGCAGAAAAAGCCTTTAATGCTGTTAACAATAAAGGGCAAATCTTTGATAAACCCGAACAAACCTGTGAAAATTGCGAGATTCTTTTCATAACCACACCTGATGATACCATTGAAAAGGTCTGCTCTTATATTGCATCAAAAAACGCTTTTAAAACCGATTTAACCGTTTTTCATTTAAGCGGTGCACTTTCATCAAAAATCCTTGTATCAGCACAAAAATCAAATATCGGCTCAATACACCCGCTTCAAAGTTTTACACCCTATTCAAAAGGACAGAATTCACCATTTAAAGGAATTAATATCTCTGTTGAAGGCAATGATAAAGCTGTAAAAATCGGAAAAAAAATTGTAACAGCTCTAAATGCAAATTATTTTACCATCCCGACCGAGGCAAAAATGCTTTACCATGCATCAGCGGTTGTTGCTTCAAATTTTCTTGTAACCCTTGAAAATTTTGCCATCAACCTGTTAAAAAAAGCTGATATTTCCGATGAAAAAGCCTATGAAATACTTGAGCCTTTGATTATGGGGACATTAAGCAATATTAAAAACAACGGTTCCGTAAATGCCCTGACAGGTCCTGTGGCAAGAGGTGATTCAGACATAGTAAAAAGTCATTTAAATGCCATTGAAAAAGATGCACCGGAATTTGCAGATTTGTACAGGCTCATGGGGAAATATACACTGAATATTGCAAAACAAAGAAAAGAAATTTCCCAGACACAAATCAATAAACTTGCAGATATCTTTACCAGGCAATAAACTTGACAATAAAGTCTTTAAAATTCTAATCCGAAAGAAGAAAACCCTCGATAAACTGATCAAGGTCGCCGTCAAGCACCCTGTCCACATCACCTGTTTCTATATTTGTTCTATGATCCTTAATCAGTCTGTATGGATGTAAAACATAGGATCTGATCTGGCTTCCCCAGGCAATATCATCCTTTTCATCATATAAATCCTGCATCTTTTTGTTCTGTTTTTCTTTTTCAAGTTGATACAGCCTTGATTTAAGGACTTTCATTGCAATTTCTTTATTTTTATGCTGGGAAGGCTCCTGCTGGCATTGGGCAACTGTTCCAGTAGGGATATGCGTAATTCTTACAGCACTGCTTGTCTTATTAACATGCTGACCTCCTGCTCCGCTTGCCCTGTAAACATCTATTCTTAAGTCTGATTCATCTATATCTATTTTTATTTCATCTTTTATCTCAGGGCATACAAAAACAGAAGCAAATGAGGTATGTCTTTTACCACCTGCATTATACGGAGAAATTCTCACCAGGCGGTGCACACCTGATTCAACCTTTAAAAACCCATAGCATCTGTCACCTGTCACCCTGAAAGTAACACCTTTAATGCCTGCTTCATCACCGGGCTGATAGTCTATGACCTGAAATCCAAACCCTCTTTTATCAACCCACCTTGAATACATACGGAACAGCATTTCAGCCCAGTCCTGGGAATCTGTTCCTCCGGCACCTGCATTTATGGAAACAAGTGCATTTTTCAAATCATCTTCTTCATCCAGGGTAATATTAATTGAAAATTGTTTAATTCTCTTTTCAATTAACATTATCTGTTTTTCAGCGTCAACCAGGGACTCGTCATCAGATTCTTCCTGGGCAAGCTCAAGGAGAATATCAGCATCTTCAACTTCTTTTGAAATGTTTTGGCATTCATCAATAAGTTCGGATATTCGTGTTCTCTCTTTTAAAAAATCCGTTGCCTTATCCTGATCATTCCAGAAATCTTCTTTTGCAATAAAATGTTCAAGTTCTTTTAATCTTTTTTCTTTTTTGGGAAGGTCAAAGATACTCCTTGAGTCTGTCTATTTTTGTATAAAAATCATTAATTTTCTGGTTTAATTCTGAAGACATATTCAAGTTTCCTATTTTAGTTTAATTCAAAGCTTTTATTTTTTGGAATTATTATAGTATTTACCATAAAGCAAATAACAATTGCAATACAGCACAAAATTGCAAAAACATCACCAAAACTTGTATAAAAAGTCTTTATCTTCAATATCGGAAGTTTTTTTACCAACTCAGCCTCAACAAACAAATTTGATTTTTCCAGAACATTTCCATTAGGATCAATAAAGCCGCTTATACCTGTGTTTGCTGATCTTGCAAGACTTCTTCTATTTTCAATGGCTCGAAATACTGCCTGGGAAAAATGCTGTTCTGCTGCAGAAGATTTCCCAAACCATCCATCGTTTGTAATGGTAACTAAAATCTCAGCGCCGTTCTGAACAAATTTCCTTGATAGAGAAGGAAATACAATCTCAAAACAAATAAGGACGCCGGCACTGCTTGTACCAAAAGAAAGCGGGGAAGGGCTGGCTGTTCCCGAAGTAAAGTCTCCTGACTGGGCAGTTAGTTTCCCAAGAAAAGCAAGGTATTTCCCCAAAGGGACATACTCGCCAAAAGGAATAAGATGTATTTTATCATATCTCCCTGTTTCAATACTGAACCGGTTTAACATATAAACTCTATTATAATAATATATTTTAGTTTTTGTTCTTTTAAATGCAGGGCTTCCAATCAAATAATTTGTTTTTGAATATCTAATAAAAGCGTCGACTTTATCAGATAATTGTTTTTCATACCCATAATAAAACGGAAGAGCTGTCTCAGGCCAAATAATAAGATCAGGCTTTTCTTCGCAGGCTTTTTGTGACAAATTAAAATATCTATACAAAGTTGTGTTAATATATTTGCTATCCCATTTCACATCTTGCCTGATATCTCCCTGGATAACTGCAACTTTTGCATAGGATGCAGTTTGAATCTGATTATCAATGTTTTTATGCCTGATAATACCATAAGAATAAAACAATACTATTATCAGAATAATAAAAATTCCTGATTTAAGAACTTTTTTTTTATCATGACTAAAATTTATTATGATCAATGCTATTAAAGCATTAATAAATATAATGGCAAAGGATATGCCATAGATACCCGTTATATCGACAATTTGAATAAAATTATTATTTAAATACTGACTATATCCTGTAAGACACCAGGGAAAACCTGAAAAAATATAAGTACGCAAATACTCAAGAGCCACCCATAAACTTGCCGCAATAAAAGGCATAAAAAGAGAATTGAATTTAAAAAATCCCATAAAAAAGGCGAACAAACCAAAGTATAAAGCAAAATATAAACATATCAATATCAATGCTGAAACTGCAACAAATATATTGAGTTTGCCATAGACACATAAAGTTGTAACAAGGAAGTAAACCAAAAATATATATTGTGTCAGTCCTGCAAGAGTTCCTGCAGCCAGCCTCTCTTTTTTATTCATATCTTTGATTAAAATAAATAGGGGAACAAGCCCGACAAATGCAATGGGGTAAAGATTAATCCCGGGAAAGGCAATCGCCATTAAAAACCCACTGAGCAAAGCTGGGAAAAACCTGACTATACTGGCAAAGTTGATATTTAAAATTCTCACATTCCTCATTGATCAATCATATCCATAAACTTATCATAATAATACGCCACTAATTATAATGTGTGCTTAAAATTCAATGTTGTATGGAATTAACAAAAAAAGGAAGGTCTGTCAAATATAACTAAATTCCTTGTCGCGCAGCTTTAATTTTTGCTGCAATTTCATCACCCTGCAAAGGTTTTTTCAAGATAGAAAAAAGATCAGTGTCACATGCCTCTTTTTCAGATATCAATTCAGGGTCACCAGTACAAATCATTATCTTGGTATTGGTGTCGTTCTCCCGAACTTTCCTGGAAAATCGAAGCCCATCCATTTCCGGCATTTTAAAATCAGCTATAATGATGTCATAAAGCCCGGGAGATTTTTTTAAAGCTTCAAGAGCTCTTTTGGGCGAATTAAAAGCATCCACTTCAAACCCGTACTTCTTCTGTATTAATTTACAATAAACATCTGTTATATAAGTTTCATCATCTAAGAAGAGTATCATTTTAGCAAACCCTTTTCGCTATATTCTCTATATTAATATAATAGAAAGTCATCCTTGAATTAACGAAAATAAAAAAATAAATATTCGTCAGTATAAAAGAACAGACATAGAAAAGTCAACAAAAACCCATTAAAAAATTAATGGCGTGATTTAATATCCTCAATGGCATCCCTGGCAGCCTCTTTAAGATCTGCATTATCAATAACGCCACACTCTTTTTCAATTAATTTGATATCTTTAATACTTCCGGCTTCTCCAATGGCGTAAAGAATATCTCCTTGCACATCAAGGGGCGCTGTTGAAAAATTTTCCCATAAAAAGGGACAAATTTTATGGGCAAGCTCAATATTATTATAAGAAAGTTCTTCTACTACGACCATTGCTCCTAATCGTACAGACCATATTTCATGAAGTATAAGTTTGATAAATTCAGGGAAAATCATATCTTTTTCAATCATCTGCCCTGCTATTAGAGAAGCTTTCCCATCTTCAAGGATTCTTCTCAAGCTTGAAGCTTTTAGAGTCGACAAATCACGATTCGCAAGAACATCTGCCACTTCTTCCTGCGACACGCTGCCGGTCCACCTGAAATCATCATCTAAAACCAGGCACGGTACAGAGCTTATTGAATTTTCTTCTGCCTGGTTTGAAAAAATCATCGGGTCGATAATGGTCAAGTCAATATTCTTGCAAAAAAAAGCAAAACCAAGCATATCTTCAACAACCTTCGGGCAATTAGGACAGCCAGGAGCTGCATATAATGTCAATTTAACAGGGGTGGTAATTTTTTCTAAAATTTTGTTTGTACTTTGTGAAAATTCAAATGGTTTTTTGGCATTGGTAAAGGCTGAAGTGTTAAAAGATAAAGCTTTTAAAAAAAGAGGTAATTCATGGGAAAGAGGCACAGCAGAATATTTAATATTATCAGTTACAATTATCTCAGGGAGGCGATGCCCGGTCTTTTGTTCATTTTGTATTATCAAGTTTGATGTTAGTTCAGATAATGTAAAAAGAAACTCTTCAATGATCTCATCCTTATCTGAAGCAGTTTTCACAAATTTAATTAAAATTTTTTCTTTTTGATTTTTATCCCAGGTCTTAACCGACTCTTTTTCGTCTTCAGTGAATTTATACATAATCCATCTATGTTTCTTTTAAAAGCCCGACTCTTTCAAGCTTGATTCCAATGGATTGATTATTAAACGGCTTAATAACATAATCGTTACACCCGCCTTTAATAGAGGATCTTACTGTATCTTTTTCTGATTTAGCAGTAACCATTAAAATTTTTACCTGATCTTTTTTTTCAATGGCTTGCTCGGCTTCTATTTTCCTGATTTTCGTTAAAACATCAAGCCCACTCATATCCGGCATGGAAATATCAAGTGTTATTACATCAAAGGGCTCTGTTTCATCAACAGCGTTCACACTGAATTTTTCGATTGCATCTTTTCCATTGACAGCTTCCTGACATTCTCCATATTTTCCTAATATTTTGACCATTTTTTTTCTGCTGACAACTTCATCATCGACTACAAGCGCCTTCATTATCCCCTCCTTTAACATTTAAGAAAAAGGTCTAAACAGACAACCCATAATTATAAAATATATCCTTGATATTATATATTAAATAAAATACTTAGCAAGTATTTTATTATAACTTATCGTTAAAGGCTCTTACTGATAATACGCAAACCTTCCAAGGTTAGTGATTCATCAACATTGTTAATTTTTTCCGAAACACTTGAAATCAAGGGAGAAAGACCACCGGTTGCAAGCACAAAAGGAGAAAAATTCATCTCTTTTTTCATCTTTTCAACCATTCCATCCACTAAAGACGCGTATCCATAAATAATCCCTGATTTAATACTTTCTATGGTATCTCTTCCTATAACTTTTTCTGTAGGTTGGAATATTTCCACACGGGGCAGTCTTGATGCCTTCTGAAACAAAGCCTCAGAAGATATTGCAATACCTGGAGTAATTGCACCTCCTATATACTCACCTTTATCCGAAATTACATCAAATGTAGTCGCAGTACCAAAATCAACTACAATTAAAGCTTTCTTATATTTATCATATGCGGCAATTGAATTTACAATTCTGTCTGCTCCGACCTCTTCAGGATTTTTGTAAAGAATGGGCATTAGAGACCTTACAAGGGAAGGGGTTATCCAAACAGCTGACAAATCAAGATATCGTTTGCAAAAAGCATTTAAAATAGGCACGGAAGGAGGAACTACTGATGAAATAAGCACTTTTTTTATTGAATTCGCACTTGCCTTGTCACTGTCTTTAAACAATGCTTTTACAAGCACATTAAATTCATCTGCTGTTGTATCTCTGATGGTTTTAATACGCCAGTCTTCGATAAGTGTATCTTGCTGAAAAACACCCAGAACAGTATTTGTATTTCCTACATCAATAACCAAAAGCATATCTTTTCCTTTATTCAATTGTAACAGTAAAAATTTCAGGCTCCGCATCAGTCATTATTAAGCCAAGAGGGAGATCAATCACTGCCCTTCTGACATAAACCCCTGATTTTAAACCTTTCACATCAATACTGATTTTGATATTCTCTTTTGTTTCTTGTTTATTCAATATATCATGCCCCCCTTTTATTGTTAACATAATTGTTGAGGGATTGACACTGCATCCATGCCTGGCATTCTTAAGTTCTACCGGTAATTTTTCAAACACTTTGGTTGTCTGTATTTTTTCTATGGGTATATATACTGTTATTATCCTGGGGTTTGACTTGGTATTAAGCCCCTGTAACTCAACAGGTATTTTTTTCTTAAAGCTTTCTTTTATATTTGTTAAATCAATTGGTTTTGTTTTGATAGTTTGTATTGATCTAATAATTGATTCAGGTCCTGTAAGCATCACTTTTTCAGGTTCTATTCTGGCAGATAACGCAACATACCCGGCAGCTTCCTTGCCAACATAGGGCACAGTCACAGGAAAACTTTTTATAACTTTTTTCTCAAGATTAACTTTTATATAAGCTGGTTTCACCATTAATATCTTAACTCCTGGTGGAACAAATATTCTTTTTTCCAGAACAGGCAGATAATATATTCGCGGATCAAGATAATTCTTTTCACCGGCAGGATCAGATGCAAGATCAGTATACAGATCAACAAAATATTTCAGGTTTAAATTTTTGATTGCTTCAATTTGATCTATATCTCCACTCACACGGATTTCAATCTTTTCATCCAAAGGTGAAGTTAATATGAGATTTGAAGGAATAGAAGAAAATTCTACAGGTAAAAGCAAATTGGTTTCAACAGGCTTTTTATCACACCCTGGAATAATTAAAGTAACAATCAGAATAAAAGACAGCAATAAAAATATGAAATAAAAATTCTTGAAAATTTTATATTGTTTATACACTGGCTATTGAATCTAATATTTGTAAAAAGGGTTTGACTCTTGCCACATCATGAACTCTTACAATATGTCCGCCATTGAAAAAACTTGCTGCAACAGATGCCAGAGTCCCATTATCACATTCCTCTGAATCAGCCTTAATTTCCAGGTTATTTTTTTGAGATAATATTTTCTGAATAAATGATTTTCTTGAGCTACCAATTAAAACAGGAAAGCCTAAATCAACAAACTTGTCTATATTCTTTAGAATTACAAGGTTATGCTCAATAGTCTTCCCAAAGCCAATACCAGGGTCAAGAATTATATTTTCCCTCCTGATCCCTTTTTCCACCGCAAAATCAATCCTTTTATTAAAATAATCCTTAATCTCATAAATAAGATCATCATATTCAGGGTTAACCTGCATGGTTTCAGGAGTACCCTTCATATGCATCATTATAACAGGAACATTTGCCCCGGCACAGACATCTGCAAGAACAGGATCTTTTTCAAAAGCACTTATATCATTGATAATTGATGCTCCTGCATCAAGAGCTTGTTTTGCAACTGCTGATTTCACCGTATCAATGGAAATAGGGATATCTATTTGTGCAGACAATTCTTTAATAACAGGGACAACTCTATTGATTTCTTCTGATTCAGAAACAGGCTCGGCAAATGGGCGGGATGATTCTCCGCCAATATCAAGGATATCAGCTCCCATTGCTGCAAGCTTTTTGCCATGGGCAACAGCTTTTTCAAAATTATTATATTGACCCCCATCGGAAAACGAATCAGGAGTTATGTTGAGAATACCCATAATGCATGGCTTTTCCCCGAGTTCGAGTCTAAATCTGTCCCATTTAAGAATAAACTTTTTCATACCTGAAATATTACACCATATTAGGATGCTAAATTATTTATTATGCATTGTCTTTGTCATCAATATCTAATTTCATATCTTCGTCATCATGATCTTTTTCTTCGGGTTCAACTTCAGGTTTGGAATTTACTTCAGGTTCTTCTTTTTTCTTATCCCTTTCAAAAAACTCAAAATCAGGCCGCATGGATACAACCAATTCATCTAATTCTTTACCCATCACAGTCTCTTTTTCTATTAAAAGCTTTGCAAGGGCATGAAGAATATCAATATTTTCTTTTAAAATTTCCTGAGCTTGTTTATACGCCCTGCTAATAATTATACTGACCTCAGCATCAATCTTTCTGGCAGTATCCTCAGAATATTCCCGTGCCTGGGTCATTTCTCGACCGATAAAAATATTATCATCATGCTGTTCATAGGACATGGGAACAAGGTTTTCACTCATTCCAAATACTCTTACCATTCGATTTGCAATACTGGTAGCATGCTTTATGTCACTTGAAGCACCTGTACTGATTTTATTAAAAATAAGTTCTTCTGCAACTCGTCCTCCAAATGCTGATGAAAGCTCATTTTCCAATTGTCCCTTATACTTAAAATCAGATTCATCAGGAAGGTACCATGTAATACCGGCAGCTCTCCCTCTCGGGATTATTGTTACTTTATTGACAGCCATGGCATCTGGTAACAATCTTGCCACAAGAGCATGACCTGCTTCGTGGTATGCAGTTGTTTTTTTCTCATCTTCTGTAATGACTTTTGATTTTCTCTCAAGCCCCATGACAACCTTATCTTTTGAATTTTCAAAATCCATCATTGTAAGTTTTTCATGACCTTTTTTTGCAGCAAGAAGAGCTGCCTCATTTACAAGGTTTTCAAGGTCTGCCCCTGAAAATCCAGGAGTCCCTTTGGCAAGAATCATCACATCAACGTCATCATCAATGGGAGTCTTTTTCATATGAACTTCAAGAATTCCCTTACGTCCTCTGATATCCGGCATATCTACAAAAACCTGACGATCAAATCTGCCCGGGCGAAGTAATGCCGGGTCAAGCACATCAACCCTGTTTGTTGCAGCCATGAGGATTACACCTTCGTTGGATTCGAATCCATCCATTTCAACAAGAAGCTGATTCAAGGTCTGCTCTCTTTCATCATGACCTCCACCCATACCAGCACCACGCTGGCGGCCTACAGCATCCAACTCGTCAATAAATATTATGCATGGGGCATTTTTCTTGCCCTGGGCAAAAAGGTCTCTGACTCTTGAGGCACCAACACCAACAAACATTTCAACAAAATCTGAACCACTAATAGTAAAAAAAGGCACTCCTGCTTCACCGGCTACAGCCCTTGAGAGTAATGTTTTTCCTGTTCCTGGTCCACCTACCAGCAAAACACCTTTTGGGATTCTACCACCCAATCTTGTATATTTTTTAGGATCTTTTAAAAAATCAACTATCTCGGTTAATTCCTCTTTTGCCTCATCAATACCGGCAACATCATTAAAAGTAACCTTTTCCTTCTGATCATCCATCAGCCTTGCCCGGCTCTTGCCAAATGAAAGGGCTTTGCCCCCACCTCCCTGCATCTGGCGCATAAAGAATATCCATACACCAATAAGGACAATCATGGGAAGCCAGGATATTACAATGGACATAAGCCATGATGATTCTGCAGGAGGTGATGCTTTTATGGACACACCATTTTGTCTTAATATTTCAATGAGTCGTGCATCATTTGGTGCAAAGCTTTTATAGTCTTCACCATTAAAATTTTTAATTATAAGATTTTGACCCTGAATATTTACATTTTTTACACTCTTGCTTTCAACCATTGATAGAAACTCAGAATACCCGATTTCTTTTTGAAAGCCCTGCTGGTGACTGAAAATACTATATAGCATCACCATCATCAATGCTATTACAACCCAGAGAGATAAATTTTTATAAAATTGATTCAATTTAATTCCTTTCCTTTGTTTTAAAGGTCATCTTTTAAACACCTGCAGCTTTAAATTTACAAAATAAATTACAAAACATAAAGGTTTATTCAATAATAAACATAATTTTCAATTTAACAAGTTTTTCTTGTATTCTTTCTTTTTTCTCCAAGTTCCCTTAGTGGAAAAGACTCTTTTTTAACAAAAAAACTCTTATTGTGCTTATAAATTCTTATTTGATCAGGCAAATCTATACTTTCACCCGAGCTTTTTGATATTAATAATTTTATTGCATCTTCAATATGGTTTAAAGTAATTTTTTTTAAATCCCTGTTTATTATTTTAATAGCTTTTCTCATAATTCTTTTTTGCAGCGCCAAATGGCAATTTAGAAACAGCTTTAAAGACAATTGAATAGTATCAGGATTGACATCATCAGGAGATACACTCTCAAGCACTTTAGTAAAAGATATATCGGTTTCCTTTTCCATCCATTCATCTTCGTCTTTAATAATATTGGAAAGCCTTATTAAAGATTCTTTAATCTTTGGGTTATAATTTTCTTCGATCAGAGGAATCAGGTTATTGCGAATCGAATTTCTTAAATAAATATTTTTATTATTTGTGCTGTCCATTACATAGGTTTTATTTATTGATTTAAGAAATTCATAAATTTCTTTTTTTGAAATTTCAATCAAGGGTCTTATAATAATACCTTCTCTTTTCGGGGGAATTCCTGAAAGTCCTTTTGTGCCGGAACCACGCAAAATATTCATTAATATTAATTCTGCATTGTCATCTTTGTTATGACCCAATGCAATTTTTGAATATTGATTGCTTTTAAAAATTTCTTTTAAAAATCTGTATCTGACCCTTCTTGCACCATCTTCTATTGACAATCGATGCTTTTTTGCAAATGCTGCAACATTTTTTTTCTCAATAAAACAGGGAATATTTAAATTCTTTGCAATCTTTTTTACAAAGTTTTCATCCCTGTCTGCTTCTTTATCTCTGAGCATATGATTCAGGTGAGCTATGCCGACATGCTCTAGTGAACACTTTTGCTTAATCATTAACAATAAATTGAGTAGAGCTACAGAATCCGGTCCTCCTGAAACACCAACAAGGACTCTTTCTTTTTTTCCAAGCATATCAAATTTTGCAATGGTGGATATGGCTTTTTTTAAAAATTTTTCTTGGGTTTTTCTGGTGTCCTGGATAATATCTTTCATAATAAATTCATTTTTTTACTTCTAATCGCTTGCAAACAATGGCTCATTTGTTTCAGGAACAATTCCTGCTTTTTCAATACTATTAAGAAATAACCTTACAGCTTTCTCTCCTTTTTTGCCTAAATTATCTGAAAATTCATTTACATATAAATCAATATGACGGGCAATAATTTGATCATCCAGTTCTTGCGCATTTGCTTTAATATATTTATAGCTTGAAACAGGCGCGTTTCTGGCATATTTTATACTTTCTGCAATTAATTTCTCAATTTTAACAGCATAATCTTTTTTAATATTCTTTTTAATGGCAATACCTCCCAGAGGGATTGGCATTAAAGTCTTTTTCTCCCACCATGACCCAAGATCAGAGACTAATTTCAAGCCTGATTCGGAATATATGAAACGCCCTTCATGGATAATAACACCAAAATCAGATTTCCCTGATACCACATGGGGCATAATTTCTTCAAAAGGCATGGGTATGATTTCAGGAAAAATTTCTATACCTTTTTCAATCATTAAATCATTTAAATAAAGTCTTAATAAATGGTAAGCTGTTGTTAAAAGTCCGGGCACGGCAATAACAGGAGTTTTGCTTATATATAAATTCTTTTGAGCTTTAGTTATGATCAAAGGTCCACATCCCTGTCCAAGAGCCGAGCCTGTCTTTAATAATCGATATTTATCCCTCACCCTCCCAAAAGCTGCGTAGGAAAGCTTTGTAATATCATAAACATTATTTAATGCCTTTTTATTCAATGTTTCAACATCTGCCATGGCAACATCAAATTTTAAGCCTTTTGTATCAATCAGTCCATGTACAAGCCCGTTAAAAATAAAGGTATCATTAGGGCAACTTGAATATGCAATAGTAAATTTATTTGTTTGTTCAATCATAGATTCCTGTTAAAGCTCTTTTATAATACCAGAGACAAGGATGTTTACTTTTTTGCTTGCTTTTTGTGCTGTTGCTATTATTTCTTCTATACTTGCTTTTTGTGGCTCATCAGGATTGTTAATATTTGTTATTGTGGCAAGCCCTAAAACTTTCATGCCTGCATGAACGCCTGTGATGGCTTCCATTATTGTAGAAAATCCTACGGCATCCCCACCTATATTTTTTAAATACCTTGTTTCAGCAGGAGTTTCCAGACTAGGACCTGTCAGACCTGTATATATACCTTTTTGGAGTGTAATCTTTTCTGCCTCACTTATTTTTTCTGCAATTTTGATCAAAGTTTTATCATATACTTCGGTCATATCCGGGAATCTAAGCCCCCACTCATCCTCATTAGGTCCCAATAAAGGATTCTTCCCCGTCAAATTAATATGATCTTTAATCAACATTATATCACCTGGCGAAAAATCAAGATTAATCCCGCCTGAAGCATTACTTAAAATAAGATATTTTACATTCAACTCCTGCATTAGTCTTATGGGGAATGTGACTTCCCCGGGAGAATATCCTTCATAAAGATGAACTCTTCCCTGCATAACAATAAGGTTTTTCCCTTTAATACTGCCAAATAACAATTTGCCTGTATGACTTTCAACCGTTGATACAGGAAAATGCGGGATTTTTGAATACTCAAATTCAAAATCTATTTTCATCGAGGAAACAATTTCAGAAAGCCCTGTTCCGGTCAACAAACCAATTTCATAGGGAGATTTAATTGTATTACGTATATACTTTTTTGCTTCTAATACTTTTTTTCTAATATTTTGCATAATGGTTCTCTTTTGCTTGTGTCATGAATATTTTTTACCTGCAAGCAGTATGGAAGTCAACTTATAAAACTCAGCATTAAGAAGAATTTAATAATAAACCCTATGGTTTCTTGACACATTATAGTATTCCATTATAAATATAGTGTTTATAAAATTTTTTTAAGGAGTAAAATAATGTTTGGTCTTGGAATGCCTGAAATTTTTCTTATACTGGCGTTAGCTTTAATTATTATAGGACCCAAAAAACTTCCTGATCTTGCAAAAACCCTGGGAAAAGCCATGGGTGAATTTAAAAATGCTGCCCAGGATTTTAAAAACAGTATCAATATCGAAGCATCGCTTGCCGACATTGAGCCCCCTGCTGAAGAAATACAGAAAAACGTTAAAGAAGCAAACAAAGAACTTGCAAAAAATGATAAAAATGCAGACAAAGATGAAGATCTTGATGATGCTGATTTTAATGCGAATGCTGATGACCCGGAAAAGATGAAGGATAATTCTGACCCCACGGACAAACATCATGACCTAAAAAAGGATTCTGAACAAAATGAGCTCTGAAAATAAAACTCCTTTAACAGGTCACCTGACCGAACTTCGTGACAGACTGGTTCGTGCATTTATTGCTGTTGGAATTGGATTTGTTGTGTCCTATTTCTTTAAGGAAAAAATATTTGAATTTCTTACTGCTCCTCTTATAAAAGCCATGGGTGAAAATGGCAAAATGATCTTTACAGGACTTCCTGAAGCTTTTTTTACATATCTTAAGGTTGCCCTGTTTGCAGGCATTGTTGTCTCAACTCCTGTAATTTTCTATGAATTCTGGATGTTTATTTCTCCAGGACTTTACAGCAAGGAAAAAAGATTTATCCTCCCGGTTGTTGTTTTGTCTCTTTTCTTTTTCCTTGTGGGTTCTTCCTTTGGATATTTTATAGTTTTCCCCTATGGTTTTACTTTTTTTCTTGGATTTTCCAATGAAAGCATTCAGGCAATGCCTACCATGAAAGAATATCTGGGCTTTGCCACAAAAATGCTTTTGGCTTTTGGATTTGTTTTTGAACTCCCTCTGGTAATTACATTTATGGCTAAGATGGGACTTGTCAGCGTAGCTTTTTTAAAAAAAAACAGAAAATATGCAGTTTTGATATTCTTCACTGGTGCGGCATTAATAACACCACCTGATGTTATTACTCAAATCATGATGGCAATACCTTTAATGATCCTCTATGAAATAAGTATTATCGGAGCAAAGATCTTTCAAAAAGAAAAAATAAAGCAATCTGAAGAAATTGAAGAAGACGACGACAATAACAATGATAAAGAAGAAATAAAGAATAAGGAAAAATAGTTCACATTCACCTTGACATAAAAAGGTTTTTTATTGTAGAAAAAGAATAAGATTTTTATGTATGAGGTTATTAACGGTAAAAGGAGTAAACAATTATGAATAAAAAATTATTAATTTTTCTATTGGCAATGGGGGTTGCTCTTATTTTCCTGGCAACCGGGCTGCAAGCTGGGACTAAAGTAGCTGATACTTTTAAAATGCAGACAAAAGAATTAAAAACCCGTAAAAAAGGACTTGTTGAATTTAACCATAAAAAACATAATGCTGATTATGGTATCTCCTGTGGTGAATGCCACCATGACAAAGATAACAAAGCCCTTACAAATTTAAAAATGGGTGATGATGTCAAACGTTGTATTGAATGCCATACAATGATCAAAAAACCAAAAGGCGACAAAAAGAATATCCTTGTTCTTGAAAATGCAATGCACAAAAATTGTATCGGGTGCCATAAAAAATTCAATAAAAAGAAAACAGGTAATGCAAGAAAAGGACCGGCTCCTGCAAGTTGCAGCAAGTGCCATCCTAAAAAGAAAAAATAATTAAATTTAATTAACAATTTTAAAGGGTGTTATCTTTTTTGATAGCGCCCTTTTTTTATGCGGTATTTAACTGCTTGGCGTATAATTCCTTCTGCCCACAAAGGAGTTGTAAGCGTATGAATATGAGTGTAGGTTGCAAAAACATTATTCTTTGAAAATCCATCAAGTTTATCTATGATCCCTTTGCCTCGTTCCATTTTAAATGCCATTTCATGGGGCTGATAATCTATATCCATAATAGTTGAATACCTGAATTCATGCCCTCTTATAATATCGCCTTTTTTATAAAAAGGATTTTTGGAAACAACTTTTACAGAAGTGTAGCCGTGACCAACCGGGCGTTCTGATAAGCCAAACCTCACTGGAAGAATATCTGCCATGGGATATTTTTTATTATCTATTTCAATACTTTTACCTAAAAATATAAACCCTCCGCATTCTGCATATATTGGTACGCCTTTATTGGCACATTCCTTTAATGCCGTCTTAAATTCCATATTTGCAGCAAGCTCCATGGCATGTGTTTCAGGGAATCCACCTCCCATATATATGGCATCAATATCTTCAGGAATAGTTTTATGTTTAAGAGGACTTATATATTCAATTTCAGCTCCTTGTTCCTTTAAAGCTTCGATATTATCAGGATAATAAAATTGAAAAGCCGAATCTTTGATTATAGCAATTTTAACTTTTATTTTTTTGGCAGTAAGGGGAATGCTTTTTATTTTATTAATTTGTTTCTTATTTTCTTTAATCATTTTACAGCTGATCTTATAAATTTCATCAAGATCAATATTGTCCCTTGCAATTTTCCCAAAAGAGTCCATACATTCTTTGGATCTTACATGTTCTTCGCAAGTAACAAGACCCATATGCCTTTCAGGAAAACTATCACCCTTAAGTTTTGGGATAGATCCCAAAACAGGTAAATTACAAAATTGATTAATGCTTTTTGTAACCTTACCTTCATGCCGTTTCCCGGCAATTTTGTTAAGAATAACCCCCATAATTTTAAGGTCCGGGTCAAAATTCATACAGCCCATGACAAGAGCTGCTATTGTCCTTGTACTTTTAGTACAGTCAATAACTAAAAGAACGGGCAGATTCAAGAGTTTTGCAAGTTCAGCAGTGCATGTTCTTCCATCTGTATCAATGGCATCAAACAGCCCGCGATTTCCTTCAATAATTGCAATGTCAGAATTCCGGCAATGTATTTTGTATGATTTTATAACTTTATCTTCAGAACAAAGATAAGTATCCAGGTTATAACAAGGAGTGCCGGCGGCATACGACAGCCAGCCGGCATCAATATAGTCAGGTCCTTTTTTAAAGCAAGAGACCTTATATCCTTTTGTGCTCCATGCAGAAGTCAACCCTAAAGAAACAATTGTTTTACCCGAACCGCCTCTTAGTCCTGCGATTACAAGACCGGGAACAATATTGATTTTATCCTGCATGCAAAAACTTCTTTACTCTTCACCCTCTGAGGCATGCTGAATTCCCGCACCTGCAAGACCGTACATGGTTGTGCTGCCAGAAGACCAATATTCAAGAATCTGTTCATTAACCATATTGTTAACAACTTTTTTGATTGCTCTTGGTTTATCATCGGGAAAAAGTTTGTAAAAATCTTTAATATAAAATTTTGTTTTAGTTTTTTCTTTTTTCTTCAAAAAATCGACAACGGCTTTAGTTGCAGCTTCTTTGTCATCAAGAAGATCACTCATAGTATTACTCCCTTTAAAATGGGTTAAACCGGAGCAAAATATTGCTCCGGCTTTTTATACAAATTTTTTATTCCAATAAAATAATTTGTTAGAATTTAAAGTTTGTAGTCTGACGCCAGCTCATATAAGCCTGCTGACGGAAATCATCAATTAAATGGTGAGTAAAATCAAGTTCACATACTTCAAAGAATTTTTCCCAGCCAATTCTTTCTGCCCAGTCACCAAGTCTTTCATATTTATTAGCACCATTTGAGTAAGCGTTGACCATTTGATGAATAGCTTTAGTCATGCTTGGCCATCTAGGCATCTCATTAGGTAAAAATGCAACAACAACTTTTGAAAATTTTGGATCACTGATTCTATTGGAAACTTTTCCACCTGCCATAAGAACAATACCATCACCTTCAGTATCAGCAAGAGGCATTGAAGGACACATTGTGTAACAATTACCACAATACATACATCTCTCATTCTTTACTGCAACTGATTTAACTTCTGTACCATCAGCAAGTTCAACCTTTGAAGGTTTAATTGCAGCAGTAGGACATGCTTTTACTGCAAGAGGGATTTCACATACTTTATCAAGGTATTCATGATCAAGCATTGGTGGTTTTCTATGATATCCAAGGATAGCGATATCAGAACAATGAACAGCACCGCACATGTTAAGACAGCATGCCATGGAAATTCTTAATTTTGCAGGAAGTCTCATATCCTGAAAATCATTAAAGACCTCATCCATAGTAGCTTTAACAGTACCTGAAGCATCTGTTGCAGGTGTATGACAATGAATCCAACCCTGGGTATGAACAATATTTGTTATACCAGCGCCTGTTCCACCAATTGGAAACTTCTGGCTTCCACCGGCAAATTTTCTGCTTTTAAGATCATTTTTTAAAGGCTCAAGTTTGTCTTTAGCATCAACCATAAACTCAATATTATTTCTGGTTGTAAAACGAACATGACCGTCACAATGTTTGTCAGCAATGTCGCAAATTTCATTAATATGAGTTGTACTCATAAGACGGCAGCCGCCAACTCTTACTGTATATACTTCGTCTCCTGATTCTGCAACATGAACAAGAACGCCTGGCTCAATAATTTCGTGATGAGACCATTTGCCTTTATTCTTTGCAATTACAGAAGGATAAAATTCATCATATTTTCTAGGACCGATGTCTGTAATTCTGTTTTCCATCGGTTTGTCTGGATTATAACCAGATGATATAAATGCCATTTAAATTACCTCCTTATTATCTCAGATGGTTATCTCAGATGATGTTTTCTGTATTCTTCAACGTCTCGTTCCCAGCCACCAGTTACTTCATCTTCTTTCCAGAAGATATAAGGGTTTGTTCTTGGATATGCAACATGCTGTGGCTGTGCTTCAATACCTGTAGCTTCAAGCAATCTCTGGAAGCCCTGGCGCATAATTAATTCACCAAGTCTTTCACGGTTATTGCCTTCTTCCATCCACCAATCCCAGATACCTTCAATAATTTCTGTGATAGCTTCATAATCATTATCAGGATTCACTTCGATAAATGGAACAAGAAGAGATCCCATCTGAGCACCGTCAACAATAGGAGCTTTTGCACCACAAAGAATAGAACAACCTTTTTCTTTACCTGGTTTTAAAGCTCTTGGCATTGTATTAATGCAATGCATACAACGAGTACAATTTGAGTCATCAATTTTTAATTCTTCGCCTTCCATCCACATACATTTTGTGGGGCAGACATTGATCACTTCTTTGGTAATATCAAACGCACCCCAATCTCTGCTGCCTCTATGGGCACCAGCGTTAGAAGGATATTCAGGATCATTGGCAATATATTTAGCAACTGCAGCCTGATCAATCTGAATCTGATCTTTCCATGTACCTATAAAGGACATATCAGAACGTGCTATTGATGCAACACAACAATTTGGACAAGCATCAAATTTAAATTTAAATTTGTATGGGAATGCAGGACGATGCAATTCATCCTGATATTCATTTGTCAAAAAATGGCAAAGTGCCTGAGTATCATAACAGGCATATTCACATCTTGACTGACCAAGACAATCAGCAGGTGTTCTCAAGTTAGATCCTGATCCACCAAGGTCCTGATTGTATGTATGTGTCAACTCGTAAAATACTTCTTCAAGTTGAGGTGTTGTTGTACCAAGAAGAATTATATCTCCTGTGGCTCCATGCATATTTGTCACACCACTTCCTCTGAAATCCCACAGTTTTGTAAGGCTTCTCAAATACTCTGTGGTATAATATTTACCAGCAGGTTGATTAACACGCATTGTATGAAAATGCTCAACACCAGGGAATAATTTTGGTTGGTCACAATATCTTCCAATAACGCCACCGCCATAACCAAAAACACCAACGATTCCACCATGTTTCCAATGGGTTCTACCATGTTTATAAGAGAGTTCTAAAACTCCCAGAAGATCGTCAACACAATCCTGGGGAATCTGGAATTCAACACCCTCTTCATTTTTTGCTCTGACTTCTGCCTGTTGCTTTAAGTCAGATACAAAGCTAGGCCATGGCCCGGATTCCAATTGATCCAGAAATGGAGTTTCATGCTTTGCCATTTACTTACCTCCGTTAAAAAATTAATTTTCATTTTTCAGTGAAAAAATATTCTCACTTGATTGTTAAGCTTTCCGCCTATTTTTAAGGATGATTTTCAAACCATCACTAATATTTAATGCCCCACTTCAGCAAAATATCCTTTATGGTATAAAATGTCTAATATCGAATGTCAATAAAAAAGGAAGTTTTTTGTCATTTAAATCAAAACTTTTTAACAATTTTAAAAACTTCTTCTGCATGATTATAAAGATTTTTTTCCAGGATTTCGGTCTCAGGGGCTTCACTATTATATGATCCTGAAATCATAGTAAAAAGATTAAATAAATTTGCAAGATCAAGCTCTTTTAAAAAGTCCATAAACACATTAAAAAACCCAGGATCATTCTGATCAGTATTGAAATTTTTTGCAAGATTTGTTTCCAATCCTTTTAAAAAACCTTCGATTGTAGCCTTTACAACAATTTTATCTAAAAAAATATATTCTTGAGTCCCTTTATTCCTGTCTATTCGCATTCTCAAAGAAAGATTTAAAAAAAAGAAAAGAAGACCTAACAGCTTATTTTTATCATCAGGCTCCATAAGCACACCATAACCCCGCACTGTTATGAGTTTTACATCAATCTTACCCTGCTCTATCCTCACAACAAAGTCACCAGCTGCATGATGCCATGGAAAAATTTGTTTAAATGACTTAAGATCATAATACAAGGTGAGTATTTCAGAAATTCGTTTATATATTTCAAAGGCTTCCAAATCAGATAATATAGAAAATGTCCCGTTGGAATTCAATATGCCCAATCTGGTTTTGCCTTCACCATCAATCTTGACCCCATGAAATTCTTCAAACTTATCAAACCATTGTGCTAAAAAAAAACCTGTTCTGCCTTTTTCTGATTCAACAAACCCCATACCAAAAACTTTGGGAACAAACATTGTCCCTTTAAGCTCAATTAAATTTTGATATTCATTTTCAATAATAGCTAAACCCATATCTGACACAGCCCCATTTAAAACAAACAATGCAGATTCATCATTTTGAGTGCTTACCATTACCTTTATAGGGTGATAAAAGGGTCCATGCTTTTCAAGAGAAATTAATATCCTGGTGATTTCAATAGTCTTAATATTTCTTTGTAAAGTACTGCTAAGCCCGTCTAATAAAGTTTTATACTTATTTTCTTTAAGAAATTTTTTGGCAGATAAAAAATAATCACCAATGGAAAAACAAGCTGTAGCTACGGGCAGATTAGAATCCTTACTATACAGCAGCCTATCCCAAAGTTTATCCTTAAAAGACAGGTTTTCATCAATCCCTGCAAGTTTAAATTGAAAAAGTGAAGAGGATACTTCCATACCTATCTATAAGATTCCAACTCTTTTATAAGCTCCTGGGGGATATCATATCCAAGCTCCACAGCTTTATCACAATGTTCTATTGCCTTGGCATGGTCTTTAAGCTCAAGATAGGCCACCGCAAGATTATTATGGGCTATGGGGAAATCCGACGCAATTTTAAGCGCTTTTTTATTAGCTTCTATTGATTCTTTTATAAGTCCCTTCATGAAATATGCAGTACCAAGTGTTGTAAAAGCCTGAACAAATTGAGAATTGTGAACGATTGCCTTTTGCAGCATTTTGACTGCTTCATCAATTTTTTTTGTATCTTCTACAGGATCTTTACCATCACATTGTTGGAGTAATACAAAGGCAATATTCCCATATCCTTCAGCAAAACCCGCCCTTGATTTAACAGCAAGCCTGTTAAATCTTAAACACCCTTCCAGATCTTTTCTCTGGAGGCAAAGCCCTCCTAATAAAACATAGGCTTCAGCAAGATTTGGGCTGCATTCAACAGCATCATGGAGTACACTTTCCGCCTCATCATATTCTTTTTTCCCCATAAGAGCCACAGCAAGATTATAATTAGTGGTTCCGCATTCGGTATTCTGGGAAAGCTTAAATCTCAATTCTGCAATATGCTCATCAATATCTTTTAAATTATTTTTTTTTAATTGTTCCTCGTTTTCCATATGTTGCTATCCTTTTACTAAAATATTATTAAATAATGAATGATAAGATAGAGATATTATTATAAATTTTCAAACTGCTTATACCAAAAAAACAAATGAATTGAAATACATATAAAAAATAAAAATATTGAATAATTTCAATACTTATGATAGCAGGAGTTAAATTAATAAAAAAATTTTGGCGCAGGAGATAAAAATTATGGAAAAAGGATGCTATACAGCATTGATTACCCCCTTTGATAATACCGGGGAAATAGACAACCAGGGTCTCGAACAATTAATCAATTTTCAAGTGGAAAACAGCATTACAGGAATCCTTGCCGCAGGGACAACAGGAGAAAGCCCGACCTTAAAATGGGAAGAACATCATCTTATTTCAAAAAAAATAGCAGACCATACCAAAAATAAATGTAAAAGCATTGCAGGTGCCGGAAGTAACAACACCAAAGAAGCCATGAACGCGGTTGAACATGCAGCAAAGATAGGTTATGAATCTGTTCTGCTTGTGGACCCTTATTACAATGGACCAAGCTCCCTTGAAACCAGAAAAGAATATTATGAGCCCATTGCAAAGGCTTTCCCGAAAATTGATATTATACCGTATATCATTCCCGGCAGAACCGGAGGACAGATGTTGCCCCAGGATCTTGCCATTTTATCGGAAAAATACAACAATATATCTTCGGTAAAGGAAGCAACCGGAAACCTTGAGAATATGAAAAAAACCAGAAAGTTCTGCAAAGATGACTTTACAATACTTTCAGGAGACGATCCAATGATTTGCGACATGATGATGGACCCTGACATTCAAGCTGCAGGTGGAATTTCTGTCATTTCAAATATTGCTCCAAAATTTTTAACTCAAATGATCTTGTTGCTTGATAAAGGTGAAACAGATAAAGCTTTAAAAATAAATAATGCCCTTGCACCATTATTCAGTATTATTACTGTCACAACAAAAGAAGATACACCCTATGGCAAAACCCAATGCAGAGCAAGAAATCCTCTTGCAATCAAAACTCTGATGAATCTTCTTGGAATGCCTTCAGGATATTGCAGGCAGCCCATGGGAAAAATGACACAAAAAGGATTGAATATTGTCGTTGATGCTGCAAAAAATGTCTGGGAAAACAATCCTGAAATCTTTGCACCCATTGCAGATTTTTTTAAAGTTGATATTGATGAAAGGCTCAACAATAAGTCCTATAGAAACAACCTATACTATGACTATTAAAAGCAATATCACATTAAAGTAAAATCAGAAGCAAAGCTGTATGCAATATATTGCATACAGCTTTGCCATTTATTTTTTTATAATAATCAAATATACAAAATTGTATCTTAATTCTTCTTTAACTCAAAACCACCGCCATCTTCTGAGAACATAGTTGCCTTTAGCCAGGAAAAACCAAACTTCATCAACTCAACGTCATCGTTTTTAATCGTGTCAATCGTGTCAGATTTCACATCATATCTATCAAGAAATGAACTTTCAAATACAAATTTTTTAAATTGAGTAAGATTATAACAAACCATAAAAAACAATTGACGACTCTTTTCAGTAAGTTTTAATGATGCCGGAACAGTTTTCTTTCTAACAATCAAATCCATCCATTTATCATCCAATTCTTCACGGATTTCAATACCCTGATCCTCACGCCATTCCCTTACAGTCCATTCTTTATCTTCCTCAAAACCATGACAATGCTTTTCTTTGATTGTAAAAAAGAACTCATCATTTTTTTTCGTATCAGGATTGCTTGAATAACTGAGGGCGCCAACGCCTAAAGGATAATATCTGCAAGTTGTGGGGCGATCAGAGTAAATAGTGCATCCGTCTTTATCATCCACAAAAGGACATGATTTTTTTTTATCATCAAGTAATTTTAATTTAACAATAGGTAACTCGGTTTTTTCAAGCATTTTAGGCTCTGTATAAATAGCCAGAAACTCTTCAGAACTCAATTTCAGTGCTTTGCTCATTATCAATATATCATATGGAGTAAGCATTATATCAATACCACGACAGCAATCGGTAAAACATTTAACTCCTTTATGGCAATTAAATTTAAATTTACTGTCATAGCCAAGTTGAACCGGTGGTATTATATCAGTGGCTACCCCATTAGTATTTTCTGTCATTAATAAACCTCTTAATAATATTTTTTAATATCTATAACCCGGATGATTTTTCTTTTATGGCATCAACCTTCTTTTGGATATCTCCTATCCTGTTCAAGGCATTTGCCGCGTATTTGGAATCAGAAAAAAACTCCACAAGGTATTTGTATCTATTCAAAGATGCCTGGTAATTGCCTGATTTATAATAGAACTCTGCCACATATGCCTCATGACCTGCCAGGTGGTTTCTGCATTTAGTGATCATTTTCTCAACTTTGCTTATATAGGAGCAAGTGGGAAATCTCTCTTTTATGCGCTTAAATTGAACAATAGCTTTGGCAGCAGGTCGATTATCTCTGTCAACACTATCTATTCTCTTATACCAGCAAAGTCCGCGCCTGTATATTACACGAGGTATGGCATCATTCTTTGGATGGAGTTCCTCAAAATCTTCATAGGCAAGTATTGCTTCATCATACTCTTTAAGCTCATAATGGCAATCTGCAATTCTCAATTCTGCTAAAATTGCGTATTTGCTAAAGGGATACCAGTCTTTAAGCTGTATAAATGCCTTTAAAGCCTCTTTATACTCTTTATCATCATAGGCAAACGAACCCTGCTCCACTAATTGTTCGGCTGTGCTGTAAACTCTTCCTCCTGATCCGTCTCCACTTTTAAAAAAATCTGCAATTGCACATCCTTGCATGACAAACAATGCAGAAACCAATATAAAAAATAAAAAATTTGTTTTTCTCATATTTAATTATTCTCAACATAATGTTCAGCAGAAATAGCAGAAATAGCACCATCACCAACTGCTGTTGACACCTGCCGCAGCGGGGTATTCCTTGCATCACCGATGGCAAAGACACCTTTAACCGAGGTTGCCATATTAGAATCAGTAACAATAAATCCTGCCTTATCCATTTCAACACTATTTCCAAGGAATTTTGTATTTGGCAACACACCTACCCATATAAAACAGCCATTGGCAGCAAGTTTTTTTGTCTCTTTTGTCTTAACATTTTCAATGTTTACACTTTCTACACTGAAAAAACCATCCATACCCGTAACAACAGAATCCCACACAAATTCAATCTTGTCATTTGCAAATGCGCGTTCCTGCAGAATTTTGGTTGCCCTGAGTTCATCTCTTCTATGAACAAGATAAACTTTTTCAGCAAATTTGGTAAGATATAAAGATTCCTGGACTGCAGTATCTCCTCCGCCCACTGCAACAACGGTTTTACCTTTAAAAAAAGGAGCATCACATGTGGCACAAAAAGAAACGCCTTTTCCAACAAATTTTTCTTCTCCAACATTTAAATATCTTGGAGCCGCTCCAGGCGCAAGTATAACGCTTTTTGTACTAATTGATTTATCACTAAGATTGATCTTTTTTTCCTTTCCTGAAAAATCAACAGATTTTACTTCAGCGGTCTCAATACTAACCCCGAAATTTAAAGCATGATTTTTCATCTTTTCTCCAAGGTCAAACCCGCTTATGCCATCAGGAAATCCAGGATAATTTTCTATCCAGTCTGAAACAATAATCTGTCCACCAGGAGCTGCTTTTTCAAGCACTAACACTTTCATTTTGGCACGACCGGCATACAGCCCGGCAGTGAGTCCACCGGGTCCTGCACCAATAATTACAAGATCATAATCTGCAGTCATTATTAAAACCCCGCTATATTACTTTTTTAATAGATTCTTCCAATTTTTCCTTGGCAACCATGCCTGTAATCTTATCAACCACTTCACCGTCTTTGAAAAAAATAAGGGTAGGAATAGCCTGAATCCCATACTTGCTTGGAGTAACAGGATTTTCATCAACATTAACTTTTACAAAGTTCATTTTTTCACCATATGTTTTTTCAAGGGCTTCGACACTTGGTCCAATTGCCTTACATGGACCGCACCATGGTGCCCAGAAATCAACCATTATGGGGAGCTTAGCCTTTAACACTTCATTTTCAAAATCATCATCATTTAATTCTATAATTCCAGCCATAATAACTCTTTTGTCCTTTGCTGTATTTTATTGTTAGTATTGTATCTTCATAACCTTTTAAATATATGTATTTACATTGATTTTGTCAAACTTTGATTGAAATCAACAAATTATTATTGTATTGTTACAAAACATTAAATCATGCTTTTTAAAAAAGGAAAAATCATGGAACATTCAACCAGCAAAATTCGAATCGGAGCCTTGATTTCCGGCGGTGGAACAAATCTTCAGGCTATCCTTGATTCATGCACCCAAAATAAAATAGATGCAACAATGACATTTACAGGATCTGACAATAAAAATGCCAAGGGTCTTAAAAGAGCAAAAAAAGCAAATGTCCCTATTTTTATTGTTGACTATGCTGATATAATAAACAGCTTTAAAACCACATCTAAAAAATTTGATCTGCCTTCTGATTTCAATCTTGAAAAAATTAAAGCAAAGCAAACACTTTTCCCCAAAAATACAGCAGCAGACAAAATAGATTTTTTTTTAAAAACAAGATCCATTGCTGAAAAACAACTGCTTGATCATATTTTACCACATAATATTGATCTTCTTGTCCTTGCAGGATTCATGAGAACAATGACACCATATTTTATTGATAAATTCACCAATTCTCCTTTAAATCCAAAAATCATGAACATTCACCCTGCACTTCTTCCTTCTTTTCCAGGCACAGACGGGTATGGTGACACTTTCAGATATGGCTGCAAAATTGGCGGCTGCACTGTCCATTTTATAGATTATGGAGAAGACACAGGTCCTATTTTAGGACAAAAAGCCTTTACTATTGAAGATAATGATACCCTTGATGATATAAAGAAAAAAGGCCTTGAACTGGAATGGCAGCTTTTTCCGGAATGTATACAAAATTATGCAGAATCCAGATTAAAATAGTTACTGAGAATCGCTGGATTTACTTAGTTGATTACTTGACAAAACTTATTCTCTCATCCTATACATTAGTTTGCTTATACTTTAATGACACTTTACTGACATTTAAGCTTTTCAGGAGACTTCCATGAATTTTGTAATAATTATAATTGCAATAATAATTGCTGCGGTCATATTTTTTATGTTTCAAATAAATAAAAACAAGGCTGAGAAAAAAAGCATAAACAAAGCGCCCATACAAACCAAGGAACAAAATCACAATACTGAATTTAAAAAAATCATGGATAACCTGTTGCAACTCAATATCTTGATACGAACCGATGCAGACCTTGATCCTGAAATATCAAAAACCATTGAGGCTATTATTGATGATCTTAAGGCGACAATACCTTTGATGATGGAAAAATTCCCTACGGAAACATTGACCTATGAATTGAAAAAAATCGGTTCTGCCCACCTTTTTAATAGTGTAAAAGAATATACTGACCTTTCTGAAGCAAGCCGTGAAAACCAAATATCAATTTTTAAAGATACTCTGGCAAGCCTTAATGAAATTTCCACACGCGCCAGGAATATTGCTGAAAAAAATGAAATCCGTGAATTTAAAACCATGGCAACCTTTCTTAAAACCAAATTCCAAACCAATATTGACTAATAAACCATCTAAAACCTTAACTTAGGAGATAAAATGAACCAGCAAATAACACAAGATCTTAAAAACACAATAGATCAAGCAAAGGCACCGGTTTTAGCTGATATAACCAAAGCTTCAGGTCAGGGCGCGTTAACGCCTGTGCAGTCTGCCGAAAACCTTGTCCCAATTGAACCTGCCCATTTAGACCAAAAGGATCTGGAAAAAATTCAGGCTGAAGCTGATGAATTTTTAGATAAAATCAAGACTGATCCCTCAAACTGGCAGCTTGGCAATTTTGTATTTAATCTTGGTCAAAAAATCATGCAGGATACCCAAAGTCAGGTGAGTTTATATGATCGGAAAATGGGCAAGGTCTTAAAAAACGTTTCCACAAAAGAAAGCTCTGCTGTGGGGAAAAATATTCTTGCCATAAAACTTGAGCTGGACAAGGTAAATCCTGTGGTGGTTTCAAATACAAAACACCCTTTTCAAAAAAAAGTCATGGGGCTTTTTACAAAAACCATCAGCAGACTACCTAAAGGAGACGAAGTCTTAACCATCATTGCTGAAAAGCGAGAAACTGTTAATTCCACCATAGACAGTATAAGGGAGCATCTAAGAAATGAGGCTGACCAGGTTATCTTTGATGCCTCCGAGCTTGCAACAATTTGTGATTCTTTAAAAGAAATTCAGCCAAAGCTCCAGGAAGAAATTTATAAGGGTCAACTCATCTGGAAAAAATTAAGCGATTATCTTCCCACAATAACAGATCCAAGGGAAAAAGAAGCTGTCACGACATTATTAAGTGATCTTGCCATGGCAGTTGTTGATCTGCAAACCATAGACAACTCAAATTTGCAAACAAGATTTGGCGGTGAAATGATGGTGAGAAATTCCCATCTTGTCCAGAGGCTTGTGCAGCGCACTGACATGATACTTGCGACTGCTGTTAAAAATGCTCTTGCCATAAGGGTTGCGGCAGAACAGCAGATGGATACATTGCAGCATCTTGATATGGTTCAAAAGGCTGCGGCAGAAACCATGAAAGATACTGCAAAGGTTATTGGTGATGCTGCTGTAAAAGGAGCAAAAATGAGCCAGAGCATGACTGTTGACATCCAGGCCCTTGAAGAGGCATGCAATACTTATGAAACCGCCTTTGATGCATATACTGAAATTTGTAAAGAAACCATTAATATTGCAACCCAGAGCTCCAATGCATTAAGTG
>Ga0256845_1000689_pt1 | contig 30250 bp, 29 predicted proteins | sample RiftiametaG_FD_189101 | JGI IMG/M metagenome (GOLD analysis project Ga0256845, IMG submission 189101) | Tube worm associated microbial communities from hydrothermal vent at the East Pacific Rise, Pacific Ocean - Riftia | ecosystem: Host-associated > Annelida > Integument > Unclassified ...
GCAGACAGAAAAAATCCCATTCTGATGCTTGCTGTTTCGGTTCCGATTCTGTACATGATTTTCAGCGAAGGATTCTCGATTTCTCACATCTACCATATTTGGTGGAAACTCTTTCAAACCGATCAATACAACCACGTCATGCGACTTATAAATTCTTTCGCTGGGATATACTTTCCTGCAACGCTGCCGCTGCTTGTGCTGATTCCCGTTTTCAAATCATGGGATGTGTCTTCGGGCAAAATCAGAAGCCAAAGGGTGCTGAAACGGATAGCAGGGCCGCTGGTTCTGATCATTGCTCTGTACACATTTGAACAGCTTCACCTGTACTAGGAGGATAAGATGCTGCGATATGAAATACTGAAAACTCTGAAGCAGACAGCAGTTATTCTTAGCTTTCTTCTGCTGATTCCTGTAATACACTGGGCGAATGAAATACGGATTCCAGGGGGCACCAGTTCACTGGGTAATTACTTTATCTCCGGGGGTTTCCTTAATTACCTGATGCTGGTGGTTGGCTTTGCGTACATGATGTTCTCAACAGAAGACAGCGATGATGCCATGGAGTATCTGAAAACTCTGCCTGTTTCCAATCGGGTTCTGTTCATCACAAAAATACTGCCCAGGCTTGTGGTACTGGCGTTTCCCCTGCTGGGTCTTACCCTGTACGAAACAATTGCGGAAGGTTTCCAGATAGACACCTTCCTTCTGATTACAGTACCTCTAGTAATTTCAGTTGCCATGGCTCTGGTCTACGGATTCTTTCTGGGAATCTCTGACAGAAGAAATCCGGTATTACTAGCAGTACTCACCCTTCTTTCTTCGTATCCATTAATTCTCGGGCCTGTTATCTCAGAAAAAATTACGGGGTATCTAATACACCACACACATACGGAGCACACAAGCTTTCTGTTTGCTCTTGTGCACTTCGTCTCTGTGGTAATACCTGCACTGATACCGCTGTTTCTGCTTATCCCGGTTTACCGCTCATGGGATGCTGCACCGGGCAGAGTGAGAAGTCAGGCCATCCTGAAAAAACTAGCTGTTCCTTCAATTCTGGTGATTGTTCTCTGGGGTCTTGTATTCCCCTGGTAAACTGTAGCATTTATGTAACCACAATGTGAATGGAGGTATAATGAACCGTTCAAACATGATAGTACTCTTTGGGATTGTTTCTATACTGTGTGTAGGATGCAGCGAAACCCCCAGCATTGAAATTGTTGTTACCGAAGCAGAGGAGGCACCTGTTGTTCCCGACTCTGTAAGCAGGTGGATCGACTGGGCAGAAAGAAGCGGTGACGGCCTGTGGGAAGACGGCAGCCACAGGTTTGTTCTAAGAGAGTCAATGGTTTACGGCGGGCAGGAGTTCCCTCCGTTTTACAATGTGGACGGTTTCTGCTTCAAAGGCGACACACTGCTGGTAAGTGATCCTGCCGATCAGGCGGTAGCTGCTGTTTCTGTAGATACCGGTGACCTGCTGTGGAAAGCAGGTGAGTCGGGCGAGGGGCCGGGAATGTTCAGCGGAATCTGTGAAATCGCAGCAGGCCCTTCAGAAATTGCCGTGTGCGAGCTGGGTAACAACAGGGTATCGTTAATGAATTTCCAGGGAGATTTTGTCACCAGCATCCCTGTTCAGTGCCCTTTTGATGTGATGTGGTCGGGTGATACCCTTTTCATTCTCAGCCTTGCGGAAAGCAAACCTCTTAACATGTACAGTGCAAGCGGAGAGTTTCTTGGTTCCTGCGGTGAACTGCCGGAAGAGCTTGGCTACATATCATACTCAAACAGACACCTTCACGGAGTGGTTGCCCCGGACGGAAGTGTTCTTGTTATCTCCCGGTTTGTAGGCGGAATATGGAAGATTGACCCTGCCACAGGAGCCACTGAGTTGTTTGCTGATATAGCCTTCCCACAGGGTGAGATGGTAAATGATCTCGCAAGCGGATCATTCATGGTTCTCTCCCGGGATATATTTATTGGACCTGACGGCATGCTGAATGTAATTCTGCCTGTTTTCTCGGAAAACGGCGGCCCGTATTCAGGCAACGACGGGGAAATGCAGAACACAACCGCTGTTCACAGATACAACTGGGATGGTCAGTACCTCGACAGCTGGATAATAGACGGTACTGTTGGTATTGTTCTGATGCACAACGGGCAACTGTATTCCGCCGACAGATACGCCGATGGAGTGGTTATTGCACACGATATTGTTCCACTAAACCAGGGGAGTGAGTAGTCAACGACCTGATAACTCACAAGTCCATTTCAACAGCCAGTTCCTGAATAGCTTGCACATCAAGATCGGAAGAGCTGGCTGTTGATTTCTTTATGATTCGCATTGCGAGCTTCTCAAGCATGTTCATTTTGTGCCAGCAAATCTCACTGCCAAACAGCTTTCTGGAGATGGCGCGACTGTGTATTTCTTTACCGAAGAGTTTCAGGTATCCCCTGCCTGCCAAGCCCCTGTCTCCGGAGCAGATGTAAAGACCGATTTGTTTTAACATAAGCTGCTTCTCATTTTTCCTGCAGAATGCAGTCATTTCACGCTGTATTCTTTCGACATACACAGAAGCCCCAAGAATAATACTGTTGAAAGGCTGTATATCAAAATCGGGATCATCCTTTACATTCACTACGGTGAGCGGCTTTGTGGCTTTCTCCTGCAGCATAGCAGCGCACTTTGCAGTTGTACCATGCTTCGTTGTGTAAAGAACTGCTGTACTCATGTTTTCTGCTGTTCAGTCCGGGCCGATTGCCCTGAAATTATCTGGAGGAAGGGAGTCTACAGCCATATAGCCATCAGGAACCGAGCCTGTAAAACAGTAGATAATAGTGCTGCCGGACTGGCTTCTCCATACCTCTGTAATGAAAGGCGGAGGGTTGACTGCATCCCATGTTTTACCGTCTGGAGACCTTCTCCATCGTCTGGAAATCCACGGGCGAAGCACAGGAAGATCTCTGTCTACAACCATATACTGAACATTGTGACCTTCGAGATACGGCCACAACAGCATCTCGTAGTCATTGGGCCATGCAAGGGTGGGTTTTCGGTAAACCCAGTGAAACAGCTCCACGTTCGGATAGGTGCAGACCCAAGCAGAGTCTGAAGCATTCTCTTTCACCCACAACGCGGCTTCCATCGCTTCAGCAGCTCTGGCACGGCTGTCTGCCTGCATTACTCTGATAAACGGCACAGTCATGATAAAGAGTAACACAAGCAGAATGGAAACAATCAAGATTTTTCTCTGAGGTCTTTGCACTATTTCTGTAAAACCTGCCGTTCCTGCTGCCACAACTGCAGGTACGGCAATGGAAAGGTATCTGCCTGAATGCTGGTGCAGAACAAGCGCTGCAAGTACCGGTGCTATGGCAACAAAAGGCAGCAGCATCTTCTGTCTGTTTTTCCTGCGAAGAAGTGCGATAACAGCAGGTATAACGAAAACCACAAGAGTCGGCTGACCGAACACCTCGCCTCTGTGGGTGCTGCCAAGAGTAAACGGTTCAATCACTCGAAGAACTCCCGCAGCCAGATATCCGGCAACTGCAACAGGTCCCTGGTTGTTCCACATATCGAAGGGCGACGGAGCAGTTTCCCGCACACTCCATGCAGACCAATGATTTTCGTTTAGCAGGAACTGCCCGTTCTGACTGTACAGAAGGCTTCCGAATTCACTCATGTTTCTCAAGAGCCAGGGAGAAACAACAGTGAGAGCTGCAGCTGCAACCAGCACAGCCTTCAGCCACCTCCTGCTTCCCCCCCGGAGCAAAACCCACAACACCATGGAAGGAACCATAAGCATCCCCTGGGTGCGAACAAGGTAAAGAGAGCCGGACATGGCACCGAGAAGAAGTGCAAGCTTCCATGATATTTTCCGTTTATCTGCCACTATCAGTATCAGAAAAAACAGGGAGGCATAAAGCATAAGACTGTCCGGTTGAGTCCCGAACCACACAAACGGCGGATCGACTGCCATGTAGGCAAGAACCGCAAGGGCAACCTTCCGGCCAAACAGTCTTTTAGCCCAGAACGCACATAGTAACATTGCCAGAAGACCTTGCATCAGAACCACTGCCTGAGCATGCATCATACCGGTTCCAAGCAGATAAAACACTGGAATCAGGGTAAATGCCATTGCCGGCTGTCTGTTTGCCTCCGGTCTGAGGAATTCTTCAGACTGATCGTAAAGAGTCCACTTCACGAATGTTCTAAAACCAAGCCCTCTCTTCAGATTGTCTGCAAGAAGAATGTGTGAAGCTATTCCGTCACCTGCAGGAACAGGGTTGCGGTGGATCACCCACACCCTGATAACAGCAGCCACAACAAGTACGGAAACTACACCGAGGAAATATATTTTTTTGCCCATGCCTGCTAATTTACTCTAAAAAGCAGACACGGGCAAAATATTCACAGCACAACATCTGTTACCAGCATTTGCTATGAATCAGATACTACTGTATTCTCTGCTAAGACGTTTTCTTTCTGTATTCGAAAACACACCGATCTCCCTCTTTTACAAGAATCGGTTTTGCCCTTTCTTTGTACAACTCAACAATATCTGTTCCCCAGTATTCGTTACTGAACGATTTCATAAGAGCAGGAAAAGGGCACAGAGTACCCTTCAGTTCTGCTTCCCCCACACCCTTGGGACAAAATCTGCATGTTCCAGCTTCAATTGCAATTACCGTTCCTTCGCCTCTGTGAATCACTTCAATATTTTTTGAAATAAACAACATTTTTTTCAAAACTTCAACTGATTTCTCGAATTTTTCAAGTGCACTCAATTTTGATACATCATCAGTACCGTAACCATTCACTTCATCCAATCCTGCAAACTTAGCCAGGTGTACACCGGCCCTTTCCGATGCCTTGTTTACAATTGCCTGGTTCAATATTCCGTAAAGATTCAACCCAGCGAGAAAAGATGCAAAAAAGATACTCTCCGTATCAAGCTCCCTTTTGATCACATTCTCTTGAAACATTTCGTTAGTCACTTCAGCTCCTTCAATTCCTCTACCCTCACAATATCACGTTGTCGACCCCCAACCGTATAGTATACTATTCCACCAGCGAGAGCGTTACGCATATTATCGTATATTTTATCAACTAAAGTAACTATATGCAGATGTTTCAAAGACAGACTCTCGGGGACAGCAGCACTTGACTTGACGTAGCCTTTCCCTTTAGAAAACAGTGGGGGGTGTTAAGTGGAACTGAAAATTGCCACATGGAATGTGAACTCCGTCAGGGCACGAATGCCTGTTATTTCAAGATGGCTTAAAAAGGAAAGGCCTGATGTTTTGTGCATGCAGGAGTTGAAGGCCGCTTCGGAACAGTTCCCTCTTGAAGAATTTGAAAACCTTGGCTACCTCTGTGCGGTTAACGGACAGGTCCGATGGAATGGAGTGGCCATTGTTTCGCTCTGTGAGCCTGCAGACATTGAGACAGATCTGAGCGGTTTTCTTCCTGGGCAAAGCAGAATGATCTCTGCCGCCGTTCATGGAATCAGATTGGTAAATGTTTATGTGCCAAACGGAAGTGATATCAACGACCCCAGGTTTCAAGACAAACTTCGGTACTACGAGGTTCTCAGGAACTATGCCGAAGGCTTCCACAGACCAACTGTAATAGTCGGGGATTTTAATGTTGCACCGGGTCCGGATGACACTCACTCCCCAGAGCAGCAGAACGGCACTGTCTGTTATCATCCTCTGGAACGTGAGCAGATACAATTGTTCAAAGAGCATGGATTCAGGGATGTGTTCAGAAAGTACCATCCGCAGGGAAAAGCTTACAGCTGGTGGGATTACAGGGCAGCGGCGTTCAGAAGGAACAGAGGAATGAGGCTGGATCTTGTGCTGGCTGACGAGGCAGCATTGAACACAATTACCAGCTGCATTATCGACGTGGAACCCAGAAAATGGAAGAGGCCGTCAGACCACACACCGGTGGTTTTCAAAATTGAGGTTTCGGAATAGAATATGGCTTGTTGAGGTATCAGAACTAAACAATCGTCTGCGAAAGGAACACAATGAAAACTGTAGTTGCAATACTGCTTGTACTGGCTTCGTACGCGTGGTGTGAACAGGAACGGGAACTTGCACATATTCAGGTTCACGAGTGGGGAGTTCTTACTCTGAGCAACGGTGACCCTGTGTACTCTTCAGTCCCGGGAACACCTTCACCTATTCCCCAGCCAGACAATCCAGGTCTTCTCCGCGCCCCGGTTCTTTACTTTCACGGGCCTGCATTCTCCGGAACTGTCACAGTAAAGACAAACAACGGTTCCATTTTCGATGTCTACCCTTCTGTTCCCGATGCCGACAGAGACCACAATCACTGCACCTGGACAACCGATTTCAGCTACGAAGAGATAACCGACTATCCCGACTTCCACGGTATGGCGCCTGGTGAATGGAACTACAACCTCTGGAGAGATGTTTACGCCCTGAGTATCAGCAGCACAAACAACTGGAATGATAAATTTCTGTACTACGAAACAGCACCTGAATCAATAGACTTTCTGCCCTACTCACCGGCAAAGGATGATTTGTGCGAGGAATACGAAGATATTGAAGCCATGATAATACAGAGACGGAATGAAGGTATTTTTCTGGGCCGTTGTACGCTTGGTGATGTTGTTTACGGAGGAGATATAGAATACACGGAGCTGAGCACAGATGACGCCATTCCTGACGTTCTTTTCGACTGGGCAGTTGACATCCTTGAAGCCGATGAAGTGGAAGCTCTCTGGAACACATGGGAAACCTGGATATTCCGCGAGTACATATATGAACCAGGCTACGACAACGGTCTTCTTCTGTACAGAATTCCAGATGAACTGACGCAGCAACTCAGTGTAATTTCTGTTTCTTCGGATGAAGTCGATTATCCTGTAGACATATCTCGCTACCTTCTGGTTGCAATGCCTTTTCATGGAGAGCAGTGATGCTGCCGCTGCTGTTCCCGTTTATGGTTGATACGGTTGAGATTCCTCCTCCCGACTTCTACGACCTGTTCGTAAACGAGTGGGGTGTTGTGATTTTTAACATAGAAGGAACAACAGTTGCCGGGGCTCCGGATGAACACGGTAACATCCACGGGAGCAGACAGCTCTACGGAGACCTTGCGGTTGATGCACCTGTTATCTGGATACACGGAGGATTCTTTGAAGATGCAACTCTCACCGTTAAAATTCCTCAGGGCTCACTAACCGCCCTTTTTCCGGAACCGGATGCAACTTCTGGGGATGAGATAACTGTAGCCGCATCATGGAATCTCTCGGCTCGTTCCAGTGTTCCAGCAGGTGAAAGACCTTTGCCTGATGTTCCACCGGAAACTCCATTTGCGTGGGCAATGAAATACTGGCAAAAGGTACCATCGATGGAACTGTACTTCCCCGCTTCAGAAGAGTACAGATCGAATTTTCTGTACTATGAAATCGATATTCCGTTCTGGAATCCACCTGAAGGTATTTATGAAGCAAAAACTCTGGCCGGATACTACGCGCCCGATGGTTTGCTGATCACCGCTGGAAACAACCCCGAGGTAAAGAGAATTCAACTGATTCCACTTCCGGACGGATCGGGAATACCTGCAAACGCAGCAGGCGAGCTTGACGATGAGGCCATCTGTACCATCATCTGCGACTGGGGTGGAAACAACCTGAAGTCAGAGGAAATCAGCGCCCTGTGGCAAACATGGAAACCATTCTTTTCTGCTGGCAGCATTGATGATGAACAGTGGATTCTGTTCCCGCTTCCCTGGGATGCAGTAGATGAATACAGCACCCTGTTCCTTGAAGTACACGATGATGTTGACCGGGAAATTACTTACAACAGGCTGTTTCTCGGCCTCGTAAGGGTGAACTGATATGATTACACTGCTAATTCTTCTGGCCGGGCTTCAGGTTCACGAGTGGGGTGTGGTAACTACAGCTGGGGATGTTCTTTCCGGAGCAGTTCAAAACATATCTGATGTCACAACAGTTGAACCATTGGAAAACACGCTTGAAGACAAGGCTCCCGTGATCTATTTTCACGGAGATTCCTGCTCTGTAACTGTAAGAATCTTTTTCCCCGAAATGGGCTACGCCACAAGTGTACTTCCGGAGCCGGAAGATGGCGGTGTCAATTCTACTTACTTGGTATGGAATAATCTCAAACTGACAGAAGCTTCAGATCCTGCTCTTGAAGAAGGCTGGGCGAACTGCGAGGAACACAACTATCCATTTCCTGTGTGGCGACAGGTTGATGCTTTGTTTGTTGAATCGAACTATCAATACGACCGTTTCGTGTACTACGAATGTCGCCCCGGCAGCATGGGAGACCTGCCGTTTGTAAGTCAGAGTGGTAACCTTTCACTTAGAATGCCGTACGGCGAAATTCCCTGTATCGTACTTACATCCTCCGGAGGCAGACCGATGTTCGGTGTCTTCACCCTTGCAGATATACTAACAGACATACCGAAGGGTCTTCAATTCCTTGACGAACCTATGCAACTTGAAAGGGAACTCAGACAGTGGTCGGACGGCATTCTGAACGAAGACGAGTTCAATGCATTCTGGAGTACCTGGGAAGACAGATTCCTCTCTGACTCTTCAACAGATGTGATGATTCTGTACAAGCTTCCGGAAGAAACTGTGGAACGTATGGCGACTCTGGAAGTAGTGCCTGACATACACACAGTGGTTACCATAAACAGGTTCATCATAGCAGAACTTCCCTACAGAACCGAGTAGAGCGCAGAGTTCCCCGAAGACTCTTTCAGAATTTCTTTCCGGAATTATCCTACCTGTTCGATATGTATTATTAAATTCATATATAATTGATATGATATTGTTGTTTTTCTGTTACCCTTGTTCATATATTCACAGTGGTGCTGAAAGAGCATCTCTTTCCCTCGCAGTTCCAGTATACGCAACACTAAACAGTTGGAGTTCAATATGAAAGCCTACGATGTAATAATAATCGGCGGAGGGCCGTCAGGGTTGATCACCGGAGTTACTGCCCAGAAACAGAATCCCCAGGTATCGTTCCTCATGATCAAGGAAGAAGAAAACGGGCTTGTACCCTGCGGCATCCCCTATATATTTCACGATCTGGAAAGTGTTTCCCAGAATAAAATGGGGCCTGCTCCCTTTGTCAAGGCAGGAGGGGAAGTTCTTGTAGACAAAGTAATCGAAATTGACTTGAAAAACACAACAGTTACAACCGAATCCGGAACCGAACTGTCGTACAGAAAGCTTGTTTTTGCAACGGGATCTACGCCTACTGTACCCACCTTTATCAAAGGTTACGACCTTGAAAATGTCGAGACCATCCCGAAAAGTTATAACTACATTACGGGGCTGAAGAAAAGGGTAGCGTCTGCAAAAAATGTGGTCGTTATCGGCGGCGGGTTCATCGGTGCAGAGGTTGCCGAGCAGATAGCCAAAAACCCCGATAAAAATGTTACCATTGTTGAAATGATGGATCACTGTCTGGGCCAAGCATTCTCCCCTGATTTCGCAAGCCTTGCCGATGAGAACCTCAGGAAAGTAGGAATAAATGTTCTCACAGGCAATACAGTCGAAGAACTCATCGGCAAAGACGGTAAGGTGCAGTCTGTAAGGCTGAAAAGCGGAAAAATCATAGAAGCAGACATGGTTGTTTCGGCCATAGGCTACAAGCCCAACACCGATCTTGCGAAAAGAGCCGGGCTTCAGATAACGAGCCGAGGTACCATCAGAGTAGACAGGTTCATGCGTACAGACGTTGAAGATGTTTTCGCAGTGGGAGACTGCTCAGAAACCTTCGGCTTCATCACCGGCAGAACAGACAACATCATGCTGGCATCCACTGCAACTGCTGAAGCCCGTATTCTTGGTTACAATCTGTGTAAAATTGGAATCCTAAGAACATTTGCCGGAACCCTTTCCGTGTTCTCCACAGAACTCAACGGGTATGCCTTCGCTTCAGCCGGTGCCATTGAGCAATCTGCAGAAGCATCCAGAGTAGACTATGTAACAGGAAGCTTCTCAGACATGGACAGACATCCGGGTACGCTTCCAGGCGCAAAGGAGATCCGCATAAGAATCATTGTTTCACCCAGAAACGGAGAGATCATCGGAGGAGAGATTTACGGAGGCAAGTCAATAGGAGAAATGATAAACATCATAGCCCTGGCAATACAGAAGTACATAACAGTGTACGAACTTGTTTCTTTCCAGGTTGGAACCCATCCTCTTCTTACCACCGCACCCACAAAATACTCACTTATCAAGGCGTGCGAAGACGCCATATCAAAAATTAACTGTAACCACGGTTAACCTGTATACGCTCAGGGGGGCCGCCCGGCTCCCCTTTTTTCATGAAGTTAGATAGCAAGCCTCAGCTGCAACCTCATGGCGGTGTCTGTGTTCTTGCCACCTTCAATGACAGGCAGGTTGTGGTAAGAAACATCGTAACCCATCACAAAAGAAAGATTCCCTGTAATGGAAGAACTGGCCTCAAGAACACTTTCCACAAAATAGTTGTCTGAATTCTGAAAATCTCCGTCGAGCCTTGCGAACTCAGCAAGAGACCATGAATCAGTCAGTTTCCAGGCAAGATCAATACCTGTGTACCAGATTGAGGTTTCCAGCGTAGAGTCTGCAGTGTTTTCCCTTGTAAGAAAACCGGCTCCTGCTGTTGCTGAAACCTGAACGGCATCGCTGTTAATAAACTTCCGACCAAGCCCGGCAGAAACTCCGTATTCAGTGCTTATGCCGGAAAGCTCATCTTTCATCCAGTAGCCTCTTGATAAGGCAAAGTTGTTCTCTGTGAAGCTGTAACTCAGTGTTGCTGCAGTAAGGTATTTCTCTCTGTAGGTTTCATCTCCCTGGCTTCCGTAGGAAGCATTTGCCTCAAGCCCTGCTGTAAACACAGTACCAACAAGCTCTCTTGAAAGCTCAAGACCGGCATCAACCTGTTTCACCTCCGTGTTGCCTGTGGTGAACAGACTGCCCAGGCTGACTGCTCCTGCCCACGGAGAACCTGTTTCATCCTGCGAAAAACACAGGGCTGCCATAACAAGCAGAATAACTGCAGTTTTCATTGTTTTCCTTCCTCATTGCAGCACAAGCTGCTCCTGTATCAAATACCCTGCGGCGAATTGCTCCGCCGCAGGGAAACGTACTCAGTCGGTAACGATCAGTTTTCTGACAGCAGACGATGAACCGGCTTCAAGCCTTACCAGATATATACCCGGATTAACACTGTTCTGTGTGTTCCACACAACAGAGCATGAACTCTCAAGAGGCTGACTCCACACAAGCCTTCCTGAAACATCATAAACAGATATTTCTGCTGATAAACCGGAATAACCCGCAGCAAATGAGACAGATGCTCCGGATACAATCGGATTGGGGAATGGCCCGGCAAGAGAAGCCTGCGGCAATATCACACTCTGCGAAGTCTCTTCCATTCCTGAAGTTCCGTTAAGGGGAATCAGAGTGGGATCGTGAAAACCATGCCAGTCAAGAATACAGTAAAGCTCCCTGTCGTACCCGCCTGTCCACAGAGGAACTCTGCGGTCTTTCGATGTTGCAAAAGCTTCACCGATAAGGGAATTCCCGTTCTGAAAAACCTCTTCAGTGAGGTAAACACACATCCACTCACTTACGCCCATTTCGGGAAGATTTCCCTCCCAGCCATAGCTCGTATTGAACATTACAGAAGCTGCTCCACCGCCGCTGTTGTGCCACAAAGCCTCTGCGCAGCATTCACCGCTTTGGAAAGCTCCCGGCATACACGCGATGCTGTGGTGAATGCCTGCTTTGGTTCCGTTTGTTAACCCCTGTGCAATTGAAGTTGTCATCATGGATGAAGGGGAACCCTGCCAGTAAATGCCGTCAACACTTCCATGACCTGCGTAGTGTACCCAATTTGTGCCGGTATTGATAACATCAACAGGTGTTGTGAAGCCATCACTAAACCGGGCGGTTTCGTAAGCCTTGTTTACAGCCCAGCCCGATGGAAGATTAACTGCAATTGAATCACAGACTTTCGCACCGGTGTAACCGGTGAACAAACCTGCTCCGCAGAGCATTGCTGTTGTCTGCCAGTCTCCAACAGGAGGAGAGCTTTCGTAGTTAGTGGTTCTCTCAACAAATATCGCCGCATCACCGGTAGTGTTGAACAAAGCCCTTCCCACCGCTACATCTGCGTAAAGATCAAGGCTGTCATCCGGCTGCCCGTAGTTATGATCACCGCTTGCATCCCAGGTGCCGTCAAGATCGCTGAAGTACAGGTCTGCGGGAGCAGTGTCTGTGTAGCCCTCACAGGAAAGATTCACGGACCGAACAGGAACAACAGACTGGTCCCCTGCAAGCAGAACGTACTTAACCCCATCGGTACTGAATCTCTGTTTGATGTAATTACGCAACTTTTCCGCGTCATCGTAACCTGATGTAGAGGAAAGAACATCTGCAATGTCCACCAGCTCTGTAACAATTCCGTTTGAATTCTTGAATGCAACAAATGGTGTAAATGAACCCAAATAGTCACTGGAAGTTATAACAAGGTAGTCTACCCCGTTATAACCAGCAGACAGAGGGCTGCAATGCTGAATATCTTCCGGGTTGTCAACCCAGCCGCGAAGCTGTTTACCTGCTGTTTCAGCCTGAGAGGAAGAAACAGAAGAAGCAGCCCCCTGACTCCAGGTAACGGTTATATCCAGAGCCGGAACAAACTTCAGCTCTCTGGAAACTGGATTGTAGGTATACGGATATACAAGGAAACTCACAATCGTATATCCGGATTTGTTCCCTGTTCTAATGTTCTGCACCCTCCCGGCAGGCCAGAAAGCATCAGAGCTGTAGATTGACGGATTTTCCCGAATCATCTGCGGTGTGGAAAAAACCGCACTGAAGGGTCGAGGTACAGCCGCAGGCTGAATAACACCCGAAACACTTGTTACCACTGTCTCCGGTGCATCTGCAGATACAGCTACATTACAGGCTCCTGAAGGTACTACAAGAGCAACAACCTGTGCCGGAAGTAGCGGTTCTCCAGGAGAACCGGCAGCATCACAGCCGGGAAACTGTACTCTTGTGTATCCCATGTAACGGGATTCCAGAGGTGCTCGGTTCTGAAAATCAAGATGATATGTAAGCTGAGCGGCAGAAGCCGAAACACAACCCACAAACAGAGCAGCAAAAAAACTTCGCATTTAAACTCCACTCTTTTACGGCGCGGGGAATTCTATTCAGTTAAGTGCCAGTATTACTCGAAAGCGCTTGAATCTTCGGGCAGTGCCGGGGAAGCTGCACCGCTGTTTCTGTTAAACAATTCCTTCACAGAATCATCCTGAAGGGTAACCAGGGTAAAAACGCCCAGAACTGTACCCATCGGAATAAATATACACAACACACCTGCCCCGTACAGACAGACCTGATACTTCGTCTGTCTGTCGAGATTCTTTCCCGCAAGAAACACCAGAAAAGCGATCCCCCACCCCAGAAGAATAATCAGTCCCACAACAACAGAGATTGCTGCCCCAAGTATTCCAAGAACAGGTTCTTCCTGGGAAACCCCCCCGACAGTAAGTGTTATTCCCATGGCGAGATGAAGCAGTGGCAGGCAGAAGATAAGGGCGATAATGCCAGCCATAATGTAGTGAAAAATAGAAAGCAGATGCAGCGTATCTTTGCCTGTAATACTCATAGCTCCCCCTGTCTTGTAACAACGGTACGATCCTCTTCTGCAAAAATAGCAGCTTCAACACCGTATAACAAACTGAAACAAATCTGCAGGTTAGTTGACATCCGGAACTGTACCGGTTCTCAGGCTGGAAGGGCGAACGGTATTGAATGACCAGAAGCCGGTAACAACATCAAACAATTCATTCTCTGTTTCCATCATATTTGCCGGGTCTTCACCGTAAAGAATACTCATAAAGTTAACACCCTCATTCCACGGCTGCCACACAGGATCCCAGACCCAGAGTGAGTAGTTGAGGCCAAGTTGTTCAAATATTTGCATCTCATCCCGCATAAATTCAGCAGCACCCGGTGCCCATCTGGCAACTCCATACTCGTTTACTGCCACAACCACACGGTGTTCTGCAGCAAAATCTGAAGCCTGTGAAATGTACTTCTCAAGCCAGTTTCTGTCGACGGTGTCTTCATAGCCGTCGTAATCAAAATCAACCTGCCCGGGATATGAGTACGCCTCACCCGGCTCCTGATGTGTGTACTGATCAGGCATGTACTGGTGAAATGTATACACAAGCTTCTCTGCGTCAGCCGGTTTTATGTATGTAAGCCAGCTTAGTGCGCTGTAACCGTCTGATCCAACAAGAACAGGGGTATCTGAATCCACTTCCCTGATGGCCTGAACAACACGGGGATACCACATGTTCCAGTCGAAAATGGTACCGCCGTGAACCGCGTAAAAGTGATCCCTGTCCCAGTCATCAAACATTTCATTTGCGTTGGGTTCGCACAACAGGTCGTATCCCAATACAACGGGGTTGTCTCTGTATCGTTCTGCTGTGTACCGCCACATCTCCACCCATGCCGCCTGCGCCGCTTTATCTCCCCACAGGTTCTCTATTAAATCCTCCGGCTCAAACCAGTCGTCATCGCGGTAGAAGGTGAAGTCGTTGCGCCCGGGCCCTGTACGAAATGTAATCACCACGAACATATCAGCACGGGCTGCCATTGCTATCATACTGTCAAGATTTTCAACCACCTTCTCATCAAGTATGTAAGGCGGCCTTTCGGTAAATACACCTGGATGAGAAAGGTTAACATAGTTTGCTCCCAGTGCAGCCAGTGCATCAAAGTCAGACTGTGCGTACGGCGGCCCAATGTAACCATCTCCCAGAAATTCATTACCGTCATACTTCGGTACCACAATTCTCTGCCAGATGTTAGCGCCGCGAAGCTGTGTGCCACCGTTCCACAGAGACCACTTGCTGTATTCAGCAGATGCAAAGACTCTGGAAAAGCTGCCTGCAAGCAAAAGGATCAGAATAAACACTCGGAACCGTATACGCTCATTCATGCAGCCACTTTCTCACTGCTACACAGAATCCGGTTGACCATCTAAAATGGGTTGCTCCTTCTTATTGAAAAGCTGTTTCACATTGTCTTCCTGAAGTGTTACCAGAGTAAATATTCCAAGGATTGTACCAAGGGGCATAAATACGCACACCACACCAGCACCAATCATGCAGAGCTGGTACTTCGTCTGCCGATCCAGGTTTTTTCCTGTACCAAATACGAATATGGCAAGACTCCATCCAATGACAATAAGAATTGCTGCGACAACAACAAAGATCGCACCGACAACTCCTGCTGCTGGCTCATCATTGCTAACGCATCCCACAGCCAGAAACATACCTGCGGTTAAGTGAATCAGTGGCAAACACGCAGTAAGAGCAATCAGCCCTGCGATTACATAGTGAAATACCGCCAGAAGATGCAGTGTGTCCTTGCTGGATGCGCTCATTCTTGATCTCCTCCTTCAGTAATGCCGTTGATTTAATACTAAACAAAGTTGAATTGTATTCCAAATTGCGCCGATTGCATGAATCCCAACCAATTCCCATATTGTACGCATCATTGGAGGAACATGAAAAACTGGATCACAAACAGAGAATTAATGAAGTCACACTTTGCTGCACCCGAATTTCTGGAAGAAGAATCAGATCAGGTTCGCGGGGTTAGTCCACCTCCGGTGGAATCACAGGCTCTTCCCGACTCCCTAGAAATTGCTCTTCCTGATTACAGCAGTGTAGAAGCAGGTAAACCTTACCTTTCAGACTGTATTCTTGACCGGGTGAGCAGACGGAAATACACTTCTGGAAGTATTACACTGGGAGAACTTTCTTTCATGCTGTGGGCAACCCAGGGAATAAAAAAAACTATCAATGCATACAAAGACAGGGGAACTGTTACTTTCAGAACAGTTCCTTCAGCTGGTGCCCGTCACCCTTTTGAAACCTATCTTTCAATCAATAGAGTCACTGGACTAAAACCCGGCATCTACCGCTATTCAGCGCTGAGGCACAGCCTGATCTTCCTGTTTCAAGTGAACGATTTAGAGAACAAACTCACTGCTGCAGCTGTGGGGCAGAGTTTCACAGGCGATGCACCTGTTGTTTTCTTCTGGGCGTGCAAACCCTATTTGGGAGAATGGCGCTACAAAGGAGAATCGCACAAAGCCATGCTTCTTGACGCAGGTCATGTGTGCCAGAACCTCTACCTTGCCGCAGAGTCTCTTCAACTAGGAACTGTAGCCATTGCCGCATATTCACAGAGCAAAGCAGACGATCTTCTGCAGCTGGATGGAGTTGATGAGTTTGTTGTCTACCTGGCCCCGGTGGGAAGGGTTAAGGAAACCGTATAATTATTCCAGATTGAATACGGTTTATTTTCATTCCCATTCTTCCCTGTCCCATTGGTTCTGCAAATACCTTGTAAGCCTGTCATCTTCATTCCGGGCCATAGTTTAATATGCTTCTTCCCATTTTTGCCTACACTGTCTAGATGATTTGATAACGAGCTTTTTCTCATGAACTTCAAGCTCAACTTCCCCATGCAATCCACACTGGTCAAGAATCGGTTTGGGGATTCGCACCCCCCGTGAATTACCTGTTTTGATTATGGAAGCTTTCATTCTACACCACTCTGCTGGTTATTTATATTGTAATTGCATTTGGCGGATTGTCAATTTTCTTCAAAACGATCAGATCAGGGCTGATTCCGGCGTAATCAATTTAGAATTTGTTCAACTTCTTCAATACTGCCAACTATGAAATCCGGATCAATATGAAGATCACTAACTCCATTCTCAATCAGTACTGTTTTCATACCTGTTCTGATCGCTCCATCAATATCATACTTCGGTGAATTCCCAACGAAAACACACTCTTCAGGTCTGATAAGAAGTCGCTTACAAGCCATTTTTTCATGCCTGTGATTCGGGCTTCGCATCCTTCTCTTCTCCGGATATCTATATGCATTGGAAGTAATCATTCAATCCCGCAGCCCATATCCTCTTTGTCTGCATTACGGGATCGTAGGCATTGGTAAGGATTCCCAGCTTTACATGGTCGTTCAGTTTTCTTAAAAGAGTTTCAGCGCCGGATACGGTTTTGTGTGTTCAAGAAGTTTAGCCTTGTATCTTTCAACGATAACGTCGTTCCAGGCAATGCCAAAATCCCTGAAAGTTTTCACCAGCTGGTAATGATGCATTGTGAGTGGATCTACTGCACCGGAACTGGCAAGCCCGTGAAACTTCATTATTATGAAACACTACCCGATCCACGAAATCTTTCATAGCAGCACTGCTGTTCGTCTCACTGAGAATACCGGCAAGACTTTCAGTATCTGAGTTTACGAAATCAACCAGAGTTCCATCAAAATCAAATAGTACAGCCTTGATCAATATCGCTTCTTTCTTGCGTTCTGCAGCTGAACATGACATCCAACTCTCATCGCCCCGACTGTGGATACATAATGCCTCCGCCTGTAAATACTCAGTCCTCTGTATTTTTTGTTTGTCAACATATGGCGGTACACAACTCTTTTTCGTTTCACGACTGTTGTATTGGCAGCCCCTTACTATATTACTATATTTTTATAGTACGCTAGTACAGAAAGGAGATTTTATGAAATTAGTGATTGTGTGTGCTTGTCTGGCTGCTGTTGTATCTGCTTCAACAATGGAACAAACTGACTGGAGCGGAGGGCCTGGCGTTTCTTCTGTGGTAAGTGGATGGGCAAATGCTTTTACAAGCTGCAGCGATGTTGCCTGGAGATCTGTTCCCGGTCAGATTCAACTGTCATCAACACCTCTCTCCAGTTGCGTTGAGCACTTGGTGTTCCTGGGAGTGGTAAAACCATACGCAGTTGACATAGGCGATATCAACAACGATGGCCTAAACGATATCGTTATGGGTGCCGAAGGGGCAGGTGTGGTTCATGCTTACTTCGGTGCTCCTGGTGGAGGATGGACCAGGCAGATAGTATCTTCTGATTCGCCGGGTGTTAATGGAATTGCATTGTGTGACATAAATAGCGATGGGAAAATGGATATTCTCGCAGGTGCTGATGATGAGCTGCATATTTTTCTTAACCAGGGAGGATCAAGCCCTGCATGGAACAAAAGCACTGTTTCCGGCGGGTATTCAACTCTGCATGATGTGGAATCAGCTGACATGGATGCAGATGGTGATACAGACATAATTCTAGCCGACTGCGACGGCGATCGTCTGTTCTGGCTGAGAAACGACGGAGGCTCAACACCTGCATGGACAGAACTGCAAATTGATGCAACAATGGACTATCCCTGCAAGATCCACCCTGTTGATATTAATCTTGATGGCAACATGGACGTGGTTTGTGCTGCGTGGTCAGGAAACAAGCTATCTGTTTTCTACGGTTCAGGCGGTCAGAATCCTTCGTGGACCTCCCAGACTGTAGATTCAGCAATCAGTGGTGCCCACGGGGCCAGAGCCTGCGATATAGACTCGGATGGAGACATAGATATTCTTGCTGTTTCACTGAATCAAAGCAAACTTTTTCTTTACAGAAACGGAGGAGGAACCCCAATCCAGTGGACTCGTGAAACGATTGGCCAGATTGATTACGCCGCCATTGTCAGAACAGGCGATATAGACGGTGACGGAGACTATGACGTAATTTCATCTTCGTTCGGTAACGCCGGTGTGGCATGGTGGGAGAACACAGACGGTGGTACTGCGTTCGTAAAACACACTGTTAAAACCGGTGGATCTTCTGTAGCATGGGCAATGCCCGGCGACCTCGACAATGATGGAGACCTTGATGTTCTTGCAGTAAGATATGACGGGAACTCCATGTACTGGTACGAAGTTACAGAGTTCCTTTCCACCGGTCAACTGCTCAGTTCTGTTCTTCAACTTGGCGAACCTGCAGAATGGGCATGTATCGACTGGACCAGCCAAGTACCAGCCGACTGTGGCTTAACTGTTCAGTTCCGATCATCGGATAATTCGGCAGATCTGGGACAGTGGTCGCAGGAGTACAGCTCACCGGCATTTGTTTCCGGTGAAATCCACCAATACTTCCAGTACCGGATTAACATGAACTCTTCAAATACTGAAAGCTCCCCGATAATCGAAAAATTCAACCTGAGCTGGGATCCTCAAGGAATAGTGAATCAGAACGAAAATGAGTTCATAAACTGCCAGAATCCCTGTTTTGGTTCGATCTGTGTAAACCCGGCAGAGAACCAGAATCAGTCTTTCACGATCCAGGTGTATTCAACTGTAGGAAGACTTGTTGATGCAGGCTCGGCTGATACTCAGAACAGCTTTGTATCCAACAGGTTATCTCCCGGTGTTTATCTGATTACAGTTAAATCTGCAGGCAGGGTTATTGAAAGCAGGTCGGTAATCCTTCTCTGATCGAGTATCTGCCCTTCCCTGCCAGGGGAGGGGCAGAGATCAATCCGGTAAGCCATTGGTAAGAGCGGAATCAGAGTAGTGCCTGGCAAGATTGAGGCTGTGGTGAGTGTACTTGTTGTAAATATCGCGTATTCTGCTGAAAATCTCCCTGTACTCCTCTTTGTCGTGTGCCTCCTCAAAAAACGTCATCAGTGCAAAATCTGCTAGCATGAAGAAGTGAATCCAGTAGCTTACATACTGATCATTACACCATATTGCATGGGTCAGCGTATCGGGTTTTTCAAAAAAGGCTATAAGATGCTGAACACCGTCAATGTCCATAATTATCCAGTGGCCAGGCCATGGAGCCCTCTTCCCGGAAGAAAGCTTAAGAAAATCGCAGTTTTCAAATTTCAGATCCTCGTAACCCAGTATAAGAATCGTTCTTCCTTTTTTTCCTGCACTCTCCAGCTGCTGCTGAAGCCTTTCAAGGAAAAAAGAATCTGCTGTAATCAGTACAGATGATTTTACTTCTTCCAGAAGAGATTCAATTTTGTTAAACAGCTGATCTGAGCTGTTGATTTTGTATATGGCAGACTCAATAACAGGAGATTCAAACTCCTGCAGTTCATCCTCCAGTGCCGCTATTCTGTTTTCGTGATTCGACTTAAAAAGAGAAATAACCTCTTTGACCGGCAAAGGGGAATAGGTTCTGTCTTTCCCTTCGTATTTCTGTATTGCAACACCCTGAACAGTGAGAGATTCAAGAGCCTGATAAACATTTGATACAGCTTTGCCCAGTTCCCTGGCAACCCGGTAACCTGTTGCTCCCGGATTCTTCAGAAGAGTCAGATAAACATTTGCTTCAAGGTTGTTCAAACCAAAGTCAGAAAGAGCGTTAACAGTGTTCCGATTGAACACAATAGGTGTTTCCCTTCGTAAGCTATATTATTAAACAGCAAACCGACAACCTGTGTAAATATACTTGCACAGCGCCTCAATCAGCATCAGCTATGAAAGGCTATTTGTTGCCGGTAGCCGCTTTTCTACTGAATCTGATCGTTTTCCATGGTTTCCCCGATTTCAAGGTAGTAAATTCTGGGGTAATCCTCGGGGTCGGTAACAGCGGCTATTATTCCTGTATCGTCTACAAAAAACCTTATATCAGTATTCATTTCATTGCCGGCCAGAATGGCAGTAGCCACCAGGGTTCCAGCCGCATCCCATATATCAAGATGATATCCGTTCTCACAATCAAATCTTTCTACCCAGAGATTACCATGGGAATCAACTCCGCTTATGGATATCAGCTGCTGATACATCGATGGCTGGTATCCCCCTGGATAGGTAGCATCGTGTACAGCAAATTCTTCATACTCTTCAATTTCAGCCAGAATCTGCTCATCGCTTTTTGCTAAGCGCCCGGCGGGTACTTCAATTCTGTAATCAAGGGAACCATCCGGTTTGTAAACATCAATGCTGTATTCCGTGAAATCCTGCACAATATAAACATGACCGGAACGATCTGCATAGGCTTCCAGCACCTTCAAAGTGTTAGTGACTTCATTATAGCTCAGTACCTCACAGTTCAGCTGATAGTACATTACAGAGGGATCTCTGTTTGAATCATACCTTGCACAGTAGTAGCATCTACACCTTTCACCTTCAATCATCACATCATCGTAATCAAGCCCTACTATGGAGGAAGAATCCACAGCCCACATCTGCATTGGCAGACCACCCTCTCTGCTGGCGAAGTAATCTCCAAGATAGTTTCCGTACTCATCGTATGTCATCAGGTTGCGTTTCATGTAGTCATTGATAAGAATTCTTCCATCCCCCAGGGCACACACACCCTGCGCTCCCTGAAGCTCACCCGGGCCTCCGCCTTTTCTTAGAACACGGAAGGCATTCCCGTTTTCCGGAATCACTCTGAGGCAACCGGCAACAATATCAAGCACATAAACAGATCCGTTGGGATGGCGACACAAAGATACGATCGAGCCTATCATATTTATCGAATCGCCTACCTCAACACCAAACGAATCAACAACAAACAGCTGATACTCTGGAATGGTGCTTTGCAGTGTTTCTTCTTCAGACACCGAACTGCATGAGACAGCGCAAAGTGCCAGGATCAGCAAGCTCAACTCCGCTAAGATTTTGTATTTCATTTTTCCCTTCTGACAGCACCTGCCCGATTCAGCACATGGTGTATGCTACCTGCTTCATGCTCGCTGCAGCCTGGTTGTTTGTTACCGATCTCAGTTACGCTGCTCTTGTATTTCATAAATGAATACTTTTGAGTAATCTTCCGGATTGTTATCAAACGCAAGAAATCTGTTACCGCTGAAAACGAATTTCCAGTACCCCCATCTCATCTCAGGAGGAAGATCTGTTGTACAGGAACAGATGTGATTACTGAAACTGTCATAGATCTCAAACTGCGGAGAAGGATTCTCACCTCTGCCTGTGGCCACCCAGAGCCTTTCTTCTCCATCGATATAAATTGATTTTACAGCACTGCGTAAGGGGTCTATCTCCCAGGTTGCACGAACAGCTCTTCTGTCGTCACTGTCAAATCCCGGAGTATTCAACATATAGCCCCAGTGAGCACACGCCATCTCTTCTTCAGTTCTGTTCATCGGTGTATAAGGTTCCTGAATACAGAACACCGTGTCACCTTCAGCATTGAACTTCGTAACTGTGTATTCTTCTTCAAATGATTCTGCACAGTAAACGCTGCCATCTTCACCAGTTGCGAATGGTAAAACTGGAATAGTCACACCTTCTTCCGGTCTGAACGGATTGTAACGGGAGGTGTATTCCAGCTCAGGATCGCTTGAGTCAGTCCATTTTACCACTCTGCTGCCTATTAGAAAATTGTCTTCTTCATTGAAGTAATGCATCTGGAACCCAACGACAGAACCATCGCTGCCACTTTCAATGCAGCTGGGAGACTGTATATAAAACCCGGAAATTTCCCTCTTGTAGCAAAAATCCGCATCAAAGAATACCAGTTTCTTGCTCATGAAATCAGAAACACAGATTCCCCCGTCAGTTAGAACCGCGATTGATGCCGGTTCCATGAATTCACCCGGCCCGGAACCTTCTCTGCCAAAACTGGCTAAAAAATCCCCGTCCGGGCTGAATACTGAAACTCTCTTCTTCATTACATCAAGCAGTACGATCCTGCCGTCAGGCAGAAAGCCTGCATCTATAATAGTTCCAAAAACGCAGTTTGAATCGCCAAGTTCAACTCCGATTGAGTCTACTTTTGTAATCGTAAACCCTGCAACAGCAGTTTCCGGGTTATCGTTTGTGCCAACCGGTTCTGATTCCGGCCCCTGACACCCGATTAAGAAAAACAGATTAGTGCACAGCAGAAACAAAACGTCCGAAAATCTCATATTTCCTCCCGAGATCTACAACAACCCAAGTCAGCAAGACTACGGAAACATCAGCTTCAATCTGGCTGGCACAGTTCTGTTGAATACGGTTATCTGCCTTTTTCATAAATGATATTCAGGTGATTCCCAAATTCCATAATGCTCTCATTTTCACAATGCCTGTACTGCAGATCCCTGATCTCCGCCGATATGCTTTCATCCTTCAACCATTCCGCTGGAGGTGGAAATACGGGAGCAGCGAATCTTTTCCGAATTATTAATTTGTAGTGCTTCGCCCAGGTATTGAGTTCTTCCAATGTGAAACTTCTGCAACCGGTAGACTGGCCATTGATATGGAGAACACGGGTTGTCATGTATTTTCTAACATCGTCGAAAGATATACCCTGCGGCTTTGAGCTTTGACTGTACATTGCATGGTAATTGCCCCAGAAAGAATTCACGGATAAGTGAATGTTTCCGCCTGGCTTTGTTACACGAACCAATTCAGAAAAAGCCAACTCAACATCCGAACAGAAACTGATTGCATCACCTAAACACATCACATAGTCGAAAGAGTCTTTTTGATAAGGAAGTTTCTGGATATCCCCCAGCATATTGCCGACCCTGGGCAGTAACTCAGCTTCTTTGAATTTTTGCTCAGCATGGTCCAGCATTGATTGTGAAATATCAAGATTAACACAGGATAGATTCTTTCGGAGACTGGCGGCACGGATGGAGAATTCTCCGGTTCCTCCACCTGCATCAAGCAGTTGCCCCTTCTCCGGCAAATAGATGTTCAGGTAATGCTCGATCATTTCAAACCACAGATCATAGTACGGGCCCTGGGTACTCTGATCATAAGCTTTACCGTCATCATATTTCATTTTTCTCTTCTCCATAGCCATTCTGCCCATCATAACCTGCAAAGGAATAACGCCTGCCTGCTTCAGGGCACCCGGAACAGGTTAATGCCATTGTTCCCCGAATATTTCCTTCATCCTTGATATCATTGCTTAGTTCAGGAAAGATAGTGCCCGGCATATTCAGTAACAAGAGTCGAGTCGAAACAAGTGATATTTGCCCGGATTGTTAATTGCCTACCAGTTCGCGGAGGATATGCACAGTAGCAGATTGTACAGTTTTGCGGATCAGGCTCTTCAGAATCGAAAACTGAAGTTTAAGAATGGTGTGCCGGGTATGTGTTCCTGATATACACGGCAGGCAGAGTGTTATACCTCCGCCTGCTGTGGTGCTTCTTTGTGCTGACTATTCCAGCCGGTCGATTATTCCCTGTACAGCTCTCAAACCGTCAGCTATTGCTGTTATCGCGTCACCCTCACCAGGTGTGATGTCGCCTCCTGCGAAGAAGTTTTTGTAGCCTGTGTACTGTTTATCATCTACGATAATGCGGTCCCATTTGAGTTCCATTTCCTTCTGCATCGATTCGGGAATAAACTCAATATCAGAGGTCTGACCGATTGCCGAGAACAGTATGTCTGCATCTATTGCATGCTCAACATCATCCTTCGGCTTGGGTGACGGTCTGCCGCCTTCTGGGTTTGGAACCATCTTTGCCTCATGGTAGAGATACCTGATTCCCTTCTTCGTCTTTTCGATTCTGATGGGAATGGTTTTTACTCTAAAGTCGATGGTTTCCTCCATGGCCTCGTGAATCTCTTCATCGTCTGCAGGCATGTCTTCAACGCGCCTTCTGTAGGACAGGATAACTTCAGCCCCGAGCCTGACACAGGTTCTGGCTGTGTCCATTGCTACATTTCCACCACCAATGACAATGACTGTTTTGCCTTTGAGGTCTTCTGTTTTTTCAGGAGAACTCATAAGGAAATCGAATGCAGGTCTGACACCTGGAAGATCCTCGCCTTCTATCCTTGCGCTTGACGGTTTCTGCAGACCCACGGCAAGGTAAACAGCATCGAATTCAGATTCCAGATCTTTCAGCATTGTACTGTTTACATCTTTTCCGTAGTTCATTGTTACGCCGGCCTGTTCGAAAACTTCCATCTGCTTGCTGATACCGTCAGCGGGAAGCCGGTACTCGGGAATGGCGTACCAGGCAACACCCCCACCCTTTTCGTACCGGTCGTACACATGCACTTCGTAGCCCTTGCGGGAAAGGTAGTAGGCAGCAGTAAGACCGGAGGGCCCGGCACCGACAACTGCGACCTTTTTGCCGTTGGGCTCTCCCGGCTGGGCATCAAGTGCCAGTACATCGGCAAGAGATTCAAACTGCTCGCAGGCAAACCGCTTGAGCCATCTGATGGCAATCGACTCTCCCTGATAGCCCATGGCACAGACTGTTTCACACTGCCTGGTGCAGACCTTTCCGCACATCTCGGGAAGGGGGTTGTTGTCGTAGAACAGTTTTACCGCGTCAACGAACCGGCCTTCAGCAATGGCTTTGAGATAGTCGGGTATGTGCATGTGAGCCGGGCAGGCACTTATGCACAGACCGCACTGTATACACCTGGCAGCTTCATCCATTGCCTGCTGCACTGTGTATCCCTTTACTACTTCATCAAAGGTATTGATTCGCTGCTCGGGAACCTCAATTGTCATTTCTTCCCGGGGTGAACCGGCCCAGCCCAGAACATCATTGTTCTGTCTGTAGCCTTTTTCCTCATCGTCCCATGCCTTTTTATCAACACCTGGAGTGTAGCGGCATGTGTCGGCGTTTTCCGTAGACCAGCTGTACTGGTTGGTAAAGGCCAGAGAACCGGTGGAACACACATCTATGCACAAGCCGCACCAGCAGCATCTGCCGTAGTCTACAACAGGTCTGAGACCAGAGTCTCCTTTGGTTGGTTCGATTCCTTCAACCTTCACCATGTCGATGGCTTTGTTCTCGCAGATGGTTTCACATCTGCCACAGCCAATACACTTGCCGGTATCGTTTATGTGAAAACCGCGATACCTGTCTGCCCCGGGGTTCTGCTGCCTGGGGTAGGGAATGGTATCTGCCTTTTTAGCCGCCCTGGACCAGGCCAGGAATGGAGAGATCACGTCTGTAAATTTCATTGTACCCTACCTCTCTATTTCCGGCGGGCAGGTGGTAAGACTTACCATGATGTTGGAAACATCGGCGATATTGGCCCCTACCAGCATTCTTTCAAGAAGGGGAACAGCATGTACATACGATGGCCCTCTTACATGTACCCGCCTTGGCTTCAGAGAGCCGTCACTGACAACGTAGTAACCGTACTCGCCTCTGGATGACTCTACCCGGGCATAGAACTCGCCTTCAGGAACTCGCCACTCTGTGAGGTTGGGCAGTTCTGCGGCCACCGGCCCTGCAGGCATACCACCCACAATCTGCCGGATCAGCGAGATACTGAGATCAATCTCTCTTCTTCTAACCATTGCTCTGGCGTAGATGTCGTTGCCGGTTTCAGTAACCACACTAAAATCCAGCTTGTTGTATACCTCGTAAGGAGCGTCTTTTCTTAGATCCCGCACGGAACCGCTGCCTCTGGCAACAGGCCCCACAAGACCGTACTCATCAATCCATTCAGGTTTAACAATGCCGATATTCTTTGTTCGAAGCTTAAAAACAGCGTTGTTAAGAATCAGTCGGTCAAATTCAGGAAGCCTTTTTTCTATCTTCTTGATCACCTCAAGAGTACGCTTTCGAAACCCCGGGGGAAGGTCACGCCTTACGCCGCCAGGCTGGATGAAGATGTGATAAACTCTGGCGCCGGTGAGTTCTTCAAACAGGTCGAGAACAAAATCTCTGAAAGTTATGCCCCACATGGCCCCTGTACCCAGGCCAAGTGTACCGGCCTGCCCTCCGAAAGCCATGAGGTTAACGCCCAATCGGGCCAGTTCAAGGATCAGTGTTCTTATCCATTTTGCCCTTTCCGGAACTTCAATGCCGGTAAGCTCTTCAAGAGCCAGTGCATAGCACTCTTCATTGATGTCCGGTTCAGGTACACATATCCTGCACACCAGAGGAAAGTTCTGTATCCAGAGCCTTTTCTCCATGAGCTTTTCAAACCCTCTGTGGAGGTATCCCACATGGGTTATGGCTTTGGTTACCTGATCTCCGTCGAACCACATTTCAACACTCATGTTACCGGTTACTCCGGGGTGCTGGGGGCCGAAGAAGAGATGGGTGGTTTTTAGGGGGTCTGTGGCTGGATTTACACCCATTATTTCTTCCCCTTCCTGCTGCGTCCCATAGGCGTGTTCCACTCGCCGACAATGTCGCCAATGTACTGTCTGGGGTCTGTGTGCTCCCTGGGCTGTCTCTCTCCAAATGTTCTCATGGCATACTCTTCAGTTTCGAAATCCCTCCGCATTGGCGGTATGTCTTTCCAGCCTTCCAGCAGAAAGTCTTCACCTTCTCTGGGATTACCGGGAAAACTGATTCCGAACATTTCAAAAAGCTCACGCTCGAAAGCACTGGCAGTAGGCCATACCTGACTCATGGAAGGCGCTATGCAGTTTTTCCTGGGAAAGTAAGCACTGATAAGCAGCAATTCCTGCTCATCGTAGTTTTCCAGTATCCAGGTCACCTGAAAGGCTTCACTCTCTATTCTGTCCACTGCACTTATCAGCTGGAGAGTAGTAAAACCAAGACTGGTCTTAGCTGCGAGAACCGCATCTGCGGCGGCAGCTTTGTCTACCTTAATATGCAGGTAGTTGTGTTGTTCTCTTACCAGCTTCAGTAAGGGGAAACGGACTTCCAGTTCTTTTTTTACTTTGTCAATCATATTCTCACCCCTTACCAGTTGTAATCTGGAAGATCCCAGTTCTTGATGATCTTCTTCTGGTTCTCCCGATAGTAATCCAGGTTTTCTTTGTAGTGCTTCCATCCCAACGCTCTGCCGTCCTTTATCTTTTTCATAAGAAGACTGAAGCCATCAATTATCGCCTCCGGTCTTGGCATACATCCCATTACGTACACATCTACAGGAAGGTACCTGTCCAGAACATTCAATGTGTTGTAGGAATCGAAGTACATTCCGCCGTTGATGGTGCATGAGCCCAGAGCCAGAATGTACTTGGGATCCTGCATCTGCTCGTAAACTCTGATCACTCTTTTCAGAGTTTTCGTTGCCAGATACCCGGAGATAATCAGCACATCCGCCTGCCTCGGGGTTGGCCGCATGGCTATACCGAACCGCTCCATGTCGAACCTTGAAGTGCCAAGCGGCCGGAGCTCGATTGAGCCGCAGCCGGTACCGTAGGCTGTAACCCACAGGCTGTTTGCCCGGGCCATGTTGGTGATCTTCTGAAGAACCTCTTTTTTGTCTCCCGGCTTCTCCGGTGGTTGATTACAGTACATCACAGCCTCCTAAAGCATCACGCGGACAAGGTCCACGAGAGCCAGAGTAGTGGGAACAAGCCAGAGGAATTTAATGCTCTGTTCTGTTCTGAATCTTGGGAATACCGAACTCACTACGATCGTGTACATGTAAAGCAGGAAAGTCTTTACAAACAGTACCATCCAGCTGGAAGCACCGCCAAAGAAAAGATTTACAAACAACAGCAGCTTGGCCACGCTGAACAGTGCTCTTCCACTGAACATAAAAGAAAGAAATCTGCTGCTGTACTCTGTGGGAGGCCCTATCGGTATCTCCTGGGGTGCCAACACGATACTGAAAGGGTAAGACATCTGCATGGGAAGAAAAGCAATCAGTGCGCCGGCTGATGCAAAAGGGAACCTGAATATGTTCCAGCTCGAAATCCCCGCCTGCTGTGCAGCGACAATTCCTTCTATCCGGAGGGTATGCAGACCCACGGCAACTGCCACCACTGCAATAGAAAAAGAAAGTTCATACGACGACATCTGAGCAAGCCCCCGGCTTACAGCTATCACAGAGTATGGATGGCCTGAATTACCGGCCCCAAGAGCCATTCCAAGACACCCGAAGAACATGATATAGATAAGAAGAAAGATGTCTCCTGCAAAAGACATATTGTAGGTAATATTCTGCCCCACAACCACAGGAACCATAAGCAGTACCACAATCGCTCCTGTTATTCTGAACATGGGAGCCATCCAGAACATTCCTCCGTGATGAATAGATGAAGTTTTTCTGAAAAGCTTCCACAGGTCGATAAAGTTCTGTACAACCCTCGGGCCAACCCTGCCGTGAATCTTTGCAGTTACATTCCTTGAGATTCCGCCGAGAAGAAGCCCCCACACAAGGGCGGTAAATACCGTCAGTAGAATAGACATTACGTTGGACAACATCTTACATCCCCCCGTTCAGAAACACGAACAGAAACACAAGGAAAAGCAATGAGTGAGCCAGATATGTCCTGCCGTCGCCAGTGAACAGCATCCTTACACCATCACCCAGCATATTGAAAGTTTTGCTTACCCCCTGGAAGATTTTCTCTGCATGTATTCTGGGAAGGAAAGCAAGTGCCCTTGTGTACGGTCTGAAAAAGTTGTTTGAATAGTGAACCTCGTCGGCTGAAGGAGGCAGTTCACCGGCAAAACCGATATCAAGCTGCCCCACATATTTCGGCCTGTGCCCGGATATCCAGTAGAACACGAACGCCAGCCCGAACACCACCATGACCATGAGCCCCACCATCCACGCATTCCATGTACCCATGGTGGTAAGAACCATGTCACCCTGGATAACCGGAGCCAGCCCGGAAAGACCTGGAATAGCTTTCACTGCGGGAACCAGAATGTTAAGAAGCAGTGTCGGCTTGAAACCCAGGACCATAATAGCTGCTGCGAGAAGTCCCTGCGGAAGCAGAATTGCGAGGGGGCCCTCCTTGGCGTGGGCGTTCCCAGGCGAAAGCTGGCCCAGGAAAACCCCGTGGAGAAGCCGGTAGGAGTAAAGAAAGGCCACAACAGAAGCAAACATTCCCACAATAAGGATCGGCAGCCAGCCGGCTTCAATAAGCCCGTTGTAAAGAAGCCATTTACCACCGAACCCGGCAAGAGGCGGTACTCCAGCAAAAGAAATTACAGCTATCAGTGTGAAGGCAAAGGTCCAGGGCATCTTCTTAACCAGCCCGCCGAGATTGTTGAACCTTGATGTTCCTGTTCGGTAGATCACACTTGCAGCCCCAAGAAACAGAGCCATTTTGAATATCATGTGGTGTATTGTGTGGTAGATGGCTGCAGTCCAGCCCAGAATACTTGCAAGACCAATTCCCACAAGAATGTACCCAACCTGTGAAACACTGGCATAGGCAAGCAGCTTCTTGTAATCGGGAGCGAGAGCGGCAAGAACAGCACCGGCAAGAGCTGTGAGCACGCCCATCCATGCCATTATTCTTCCCCATGGAAGTGCCCCGCCTGTGGCATTGAGCGCAACTGCCACAAGCAGCAGCACGGCAGCCTTTGACGAAGTTCCGGAAAGGTATGCAGGCATGGTTCCCGGAGCAGCAGGATAGGTGCGTACATTCCAGAGGTGTGCTCCAAACTGCCCCAGTTTTAGCAGAGCTGCAAGGGTCAGCAGAAAGGCAGGCAGCCCCG
>Ga0256845_1000690_pt1 | contig 30249 bp, 27 predicted proteins | sample RiftiametaG_FD_189101 | JGI IMG/M metagenome (GOLD analysis project Ga0256845, IMG submission 189101) | Tube worm associated microbial communities from hydrothermal vent at the East Pacific Rise, Pacific Ocean - Riftia | ecosystem: Host-associated > Annelida > Integument > Unclassified ...
CCTAATTTTTCCAAAATTTTAACCTGTGGTACATGGTCTATTTTGGTTAAAATAACTATATGTTTAGCTCGTTTGGACTCATCAAGAGCCAAAAATTTCTCATACTCATCAAGCCTATCAGTTACAGGAGCTAGAAATAGAATCAAATCACTATCTCCCATAGCTTTTAGTGCCTCCTCTAACATAAACTCATTGATAAGTCTCTCTTTTTTATGAATCCCAGGGGTATCTACAAAAATTAACTGATTCTCATTGTGCATTATGATGATATTCATCCGTTTTCTTGTAGCTTGTGCTTTTTTTGATACCATTGCTAATTTTTCACCTATTAGATGGTTAAGTAGTGTACTTTTACCCGAGTTTGGTCGCCCCACTACTGCTATAAATCCTGACTTTGTCATATCTTGTCTCTCTTTAAAAATTTTTCGTAGTATAGCAGATATTTAATTTTTTAATATTTTTTTGATAGCTTCCGAACAGATAGTTAATCCAAATGCACCAGTTACAGCTACAAATGAGCCTTTGTCTTTGCATTTGTCTTGTTCTGGAGAGAATATTACAGTAAATTTTTTATTGAATCTAGCTTTTTTTAGTTCGTTTCGTATTTTACGAGCTAGAGCATCACCGTGGCTTTTCCATATAGAGGCAACCTCTATTTTAGATGTATCAAACCGTTTTGCTGAACCTGTGGACATAATAAGTTTTTTGTAGACCCTTTTGGCTAGTTCTATTTTGACTTTGGTAGTATCAGCAGAGTCGATTATAATATCATAAGGTTCAAAATCAAACTTCTCAACCCACTTCATATCCATCTTTTGATTAATTGCAATGATAGTTGGATAGAGTCTTTTTAGAACCTCTACTTTTAGCTCCCCAACAGCCTCTGAGCCTATTTGACGGTTCTGATTAGTCTCATCAAAGGTATCATGGTCTATAATAGTTATATCTGATACTCCCGAACGCCATAGACAATCAAGAGCATAAGAACCCACACCACCTACACCGAGTATAAGTATTTTTGTTTTTTGAATCTTGGCAAAGTTCTTCTCTCCAAATAGAAGTTCACAGCGTTGGAATCTTAAATCTATATCTGTTTTCATTGAGGAATAGTATAATATTTTATGTTAAAAGAAAGCAATATATTGAAGAGTATTTAGAAAGAAAAATAAGATTGATAAATCTATGTTGGAGCGGGAAACGAGACTCGAACTCGCGACCCTCAGCTTGGAAGGCTGACGCTCTAGCCAACTGAGCTATTCCCGCATGGCTATATTTTAATATAAGTTGGTTGCGAGAGGCGGATTTGAACCACCGACCTTCGGGTTATGAGCCCGACGAGCTACCAAACTGCTCTATCTCGCGACATTTAAAATGGCTTTTAAAAAAACCATTTTTTAAACATATTGCTATGTCTTTAAATGGATGGGGTAGAGGGATTCGAACCCCCGAATAACGGTACCAAAAACCGTTGCCTTACCGCTTGGCCATACCCCAACTTTATATTTATAATTGGTTGCGAGAGGCGGATTTGAACCACCGACCTTCGGGTTATGAGCCCGACGAGCTACCAAACTGCTCTATCTCGCGACATTTAAATTGAAACATATTGCTATGTTTTTCTTATGGATGGGGTAGAGGGATTCGAACCCCCGAATAACGGTACCAAAAACCGTTGCCTTACCGCTTGGCCATACCCCAAAAGGTGTCACATATTGTTTATGTGGACGGCATTATAGAGAAAATAGAAGTAAATGTCAAGGGTTTTACTAAAAAAAATAGTATAATGTGCTTTATTTATGACAAAAGGGAATAATTTATGTCACAAGAAGCGTTGAAAAGAGTAGAGATAGCTATTAATGAGATTAAAAGAGGTCGTATGGTCATTATGATGGATGATGAAGATAGAGAGAATGAGGGGGATTTAGTCTATGCTGCTACTTTTTCAACACCAGAGATGGTCAACTTTATGGCTATAGAGGCTAGGGGGCTTATCTGTACCTCTGTAAGTAAGGCTATTGCTAAAAAATTGAATTTGATTCCAATGGTTAGTAATAATGTATCTAATCATGAGACAGCTTTTACTGTATCTATAGATTCAGCTACAGCAGATACAGGAATATCAGCTATAGAGAGAGATGATTGTATATCCAAATTGGCAAATCCTCAAACAAAGAGTGATGATTTTGTTCGCCCAGGGCATATCTTTCCTTTAATTGCAAAAGATGGTGGTGTATTGGTACGAACAGGACATACAGAGGGTTCTGCTGATTTATGTAAACTTGCAGGATTAGCACCTGTCGGGGTTATATGTGAGATTATTAAAGATGATGGGACTATGGCTAGACATGATGACCTCGAAATATTTGCCAAGAAACATGACCTAAAGATTGTATATATATCTGATTTGGTAGAGTATCGTTTGGCAAATGAACAACTAGTCTCTCGTATAAGTGAAGAGAAGATAAAATTTATGGGTGTAGAGGCGTTCAAGATAAAATATGAAGACCATCTAGGTAGAGTACACAAAGTAGTTCAAATAGGTGGGATTAAGGAGTCTGCTAATGTTAAATTTCATAATATCGGTACAGATGCACAGTTGATTCTGAACCAAGACAGATTTGACTCATTAGTTAACTCTATTGATTACATAAAGAGATATGCTGGGGTTATTATAATGCTAGATACAAAAGTTATCTCAAAAGAACAAGCCAAAGAGTATGGGGTAGGGGCGCAGATTTTAAAAGATTTGGGAATTAAAGATATTAAACTCCTAACAGCAAATATGGAGACAGAGTTTGTAGGTCTTGCAGGGTTTGGATTGAATGTTGTGGAGAAGATAGCTATTTTATAGGTAATATTTCACAGTTAACAAATATCAACCAAATTTAAGTACTTTACGCTAAAATCTCATCTTAAAATAGAGGTGACAAAAATGGCAAAAAAAAGAGTACTAGTAAAGTTTTCTGGTGAGGCACTTGCTGGTGAAAACGGCTATGGTATAGATACTCAAATCCTTCATTTCATATCTGAAGAGATTAAAGCATTGATAGAGAATGGTATAGAAGTTGCTGTTGTTATCGGTGGTGGTAATATTATTCGTGGAGTATCAGCTGCTGCTGATGGTGTTATCAAAAGAACAAGTGGTGACTATATGGGTATGTTAGCAACAGCTATCAACGGTATAGCACTTCAAGAGGCGTTTGAGCATAATGGTTTGGATGCTAGACTTGTATCTGCTATAGATATGCAGGAGATTGGTGAACCTTTTATTGTTCGTCGTGCAAAGAGACATCTTGAAAAAGGTCGAGTGGTTGTTTTTGCAGGTGGTACAGGTAATCCATACTTCACGACAGATACAGCTGCTACACTTAGGGCTTCAGAGATTGGGGCTGAGGTAATTATCAAGGCTACAAAAGTAGATGGTGTCTATGACAAAGACCCAAACAGGTTTGATGATGCAGTGAAACTACCAAAAATAAGTTATGAAGAGGCTCTAACGGAGCATATCAAAGTGATGGATGATACATCTATCGCTTTAGCACGAGATAATGGAATGCCTATTATTGTCTGTGATATGTTTGCGAAAGGTAATCTATTAGAGATTATAAATGGAAATAGAGAGTTATGCTCTATTGTAGAATAGTTTTGTAGGGGCAATCCCTTGTGGTTGCCCTTTTTTAGAAAGGAAAATAGATGAAATTAGAAAAATTAACAGCACAAGCACTAGAGAGACTCCATTTTGATAGGTATCTATTGGCAGTGGCAGTAGGTAAGAGAGCAGAAGAGATTGCTGCGGGTGCTACACCTTTGGTTAATATGGACCCAAAAATTGATAAGTTTACTGATATTGCGCTAGTAGAGATTGCAGAAGGTAAGATTATCGTCTCTGACGAGGGTTAATAATTGAAAGCTTTACTCAGCAAAGCAAAGAGTATTAGAACTATAGAGGAGGCTGAGGCACTTCTCTACTCTATCATTAATTCAACTAAAATTATATCTGATGCACTCTCTCTCTCAAAAGAGGCTCACAGAGGACAGATTCGTAAAAGTGGTGAACCATATATCATTCATCCTATTATTGTCGCATCTATTACATCTAAAATATCAAATGATGAGGTTATGGTAGTAGCAGCACTACTACATGATGTTGTTGAGGATACCAACTATACTATTGGTGAGATAGAGACTCTATTTGGTGAAGATATAGCGTTTTTGGTAGAGGGTTTGACCAAAATTGAGGTGATTCGTGATGAGGAGCTTATCCCTTCATCTTCTAATCAAAAGCTTATATCTTCAGCTTTGACATTTAGAAAGATGCTACTCTCCTCTATCAAAGATGTAAGAATATTGGTTGTAAAGCTCTGTGATAGATTGCATAATATGACTACACTCGATGCTCTATCTTCTGAGAAACAGATTAGAATATCAGAAGAGACTATGGTTGTATATGCACCTATAGCTCATCGTTTGGGTATATCTCAACTTAAGAACCGTCTTGAGGATTTGAGTTTTTATTATATATATCCTAATGCTTATAGAGAGATTGATGAATATATTATAAATAACAAACAGAATCTGCAGTTGAAACTCAATACCTTTGTTCAAAAGATAGAGGAGTTAATCCACAACAATGGATTTCAAGATGTTAAGTTTGAGGTATTTGGGAGAGTAAAACACTACTACTCTATGTATCAAAAGATGCAGAGAAAAGGGATTGGGATAGACGAGATATTAGATTTGATTGCTATTCGTATCTTGGTCAAAGAGGATATAGAGTGTTATCAGGTATTGGGACTTCTGCATATCAATTTTAAACCTATTGTATCTCGTTTCAAAGATTATGTAACTCTGCCAAAGGAGAATGGATATAGTACTATACATACTACACTTTTTGATGATGATGGGATAGTTGAGGCTCAGATTCGTACTTTTGATATGCACCGAACAGCAGAGTATGGGATTGCTGCTCACTGGAGATACAAGAGTGGAGTAGAGAAGCCAAAATCTGTAAATCTTGAGTGGTTAGAGTCTCTGCAGTATCAAAATGATAATATAGAGGAGTTCTATGCACTAGCAAAAGGTGACCTCTTTTCTGATGATATATCGGTCTACTCTCCAGCAGGTGACCACTATACACTACCTAGAGACTCTGTTGCTTTGGATTTTGCATATAGTATACACTCCGAGATAGGAGCAAAAGCAAAGAGTGCTTTGGTAAATAAGCAGAAATCTCTACTTTTGACGACTCTAAAAAATGGTGATGTTGTACGAATTTTTACAGGAGATAAGGCTACAGTACACTGCTCTTGGTTAGATACTGTCAAGACATCAAAAGCAAAAGATGGAATCAAGAGTGCTTGTAAACAGAAGATAAGAAACTGTAATAGATTGAGTGCTATTAATATATTTACTCAACTTCTTAATCTCTCTACTTATGATATAAAAAATATGTTTGAGTCTTGTGTCGATAAGGAGATGGCTTTTAAGTTGACAAGCAATCGACAGATATACAAAAGTGTACTTGATAAGTTTATAGAGAGTGAACTCTGGACGGATGATTTTGTCTATCCAAAGGAGTTCACTCAAGAGCATTTTAAGTTTATAACCAATCAGCCAATTGAGAGTATAGAGTTTGACTACTGTTGTCATCCTAAGATAGGAGACCAAATTGTTGCATTTTATCAAGAGGGAAAAGTTGTAATACACCATAAGCTATGTCGTCAAGCCTATAAGATGATGGAGGCACATAAACCTATGATATTTGTAGCATGGGTTAATGAAAAATCATATCGCTATCAACTAATAATAAGTCTACAAAACCGTAAAGGAATTTTGGCAGAGTTACTTCATAAGTTGGCGATGTTAGACCTCAATGTCCTAAGTATTGAGCTTGGTATCAAGAGTTCAGAACAGGCAGAGTTTTGTAAAATAGAGGTCGAGACAAAAGAACAAAACTCTAAGAAATTAAAAGATAAATTGGGTAAAAAGTTTAAATTAGTTGATATGATTAGTCTAAATGATGCCTATAATAATAAATAGAGGAAAATATGTCAAAAGAGTTAATAAAAATAGCACTAGATGAGATAGCTAGGGGAACAGCAGAGATAATAGATATGGAGCGAATAGAGAAGCTTGTCACAGAGTTCTATACCAATGGTGCAACATATACTGTAAAAGTTGGATTTGACCCAACAGGTGCAGATTTGCATATAGGACACACAGTACTACTTCAAAAACTAAAGGTATTTCAGAATCATGGAGCTAGGATTCAACTTCTTGTTGGAGATTTTACAGCAACTATTGGTGACCCTACAGGCAAAAGTGAGACTAGAAAGGTACTAGAGCGTGATACTATTATGCAAAATGCACAGACATACCAAGATCAAGCTTTTATTATTTTAGATAGAGAGAAGACAGATATAGTATTTAATTCAACATGGCTAGAAGCATTGGGTGCTAGTGGTTTAGTAGGATTGAGTACTACGTTTAATGTGGCACGAATGTTAGAGAGGGATGATTTTGAGAAACGATATAAAAGTGGTCAGAGTATTTCTATATCGGAGTTTTTATATCCACTACTTCAAGGCTACGACTCTGTAGAGCTAAAATCTGATATAGAGTTGGGTGGAACAGACCAAAAATTTAATCTCTTAATGGGAAGACATCTACAAAGAGCTTATAGTGTAGGCAAAGAACAGGCTGTTTTAATGATGCCAATTCTCGAAGGGTTGGATGGAGTGCAAAAAATGAGTAAATCACTTAATAATTATATAGGCATTACCGAAGCTCCAAAAGATATTTATGCAAAGATTCTATCTATTTCTGATGAATTAATGTGGCGATATTATGAGATATTGAGTGATAAATCACTTCAAGAGATAGCACAAATGAGAGATGAGGTAATAGATGGCTCACTTCATCCAAAAGTTGTCAAAGAGAATTTGGCTTTGGAGCTTGTTGCAAGATTTTATAATGAAGAGTCTGCTATGGATGCTAAGAGGGAGTTTGATAATGTATTTAAATCAAACAAAATACCTACAGATATTCCCGAATTTGAACTAGAGTTAGATATTTGGATATGTAAGGCTTTGGTTGATGCAGGGATTGAACCATCAACTTCACAAGCTAGACGAGATATAAAGCAGGGAGCTGTTCGTATAGACCAAGAGAAGATTTCTGATATGAAGATGAATTTAAGCTCGGGGGAGTATATCCTACAGGTAGGAAAAAGAAAATTTGCAAAAGTAAAGGTAAAATAGTGTCATTTAAATCTTTTAAAATAGGGAAATATATAATTAAGAAGCCTATTCTCCAAGGTGGAATGGGTGTTGGTGTCTCTTGGGACCAATTAGCAGGTAATGTTAGTTTGGAGGGTGGACTTGGTATTATATCGGCTGTGGGAACAGGTGTATATAACAGTAGAGAGTTCTCACATAAGCTTGTTAAAAATAGACCTTTGGATGATATAAACTTCTACTCCAAAGATGCGTTAAAAAAGATATTTGAGAATGCTAGAGAGATTTGTGGAGATAGACCATTGGGGTGTAATATCCTCTATGCACAGAGTGGTTATGACCGAGTAGTTGTTGATGCTTGTGAAGCTGGGGCTGATATGATTATTACAGGTGCTGGTCTTCCTCTAAGTATGCCAGAGGCTGCAAAAGAGTACCCTGATGTTGCTCTAATTCCTATTGTATCAACTGCTAAAGCTCTTAGAATTTTGTGTAGAAGATGGAAAAAAACTCACAATAGACTACCTGATGCAGTGATAGTCGAAGGGCCACTTAGTGGTGGACACCAAGGGTTTAAGTATGATGAGTGTTTCAAGCTAGAGAATCAGCTAGAGGTTATCTTGCCACCTGTAGTAGAGGAGGCGAAAAATTGGAATAATATTCCTGTCATTGCGGCTGGTGGTATTTGGGATAGAGATGATATTGCTAAGATACTAGATTTAGGTGCATCTGCTGTACAGATGGGTACACGATTTATTGGCACAATAGAGTGTGATGCACATGATAACTTTAAAAAGGTGATACTTGAGTCAAAAAAGGAGAATATAAAGCTCTTTAAATCGCCTGTTGGGTATCCTGCAAGAGGTGTAGAGACGACTCTACAGAGGAGAATCAAAGAGGGAACAGCTCCAAAAGTAGCCTGTATCTCAAACTGTGTTGCTCCTTGTCAAAGGGGTAAGGAAGCAAAGGCTGTAGGTTACTGTATCGCTGATAGATTGAGTGATGCTTATGATGGGATAGAGGATACAGGGTTATTTTTTACAGGTTCTAACGGTTATCGTCTAAATGAGATAATAACAGTCAAAGAGTTGATGGATAAACTAATGAATGGAGAGTGACATTTTTAATAAAAAACTAATATTGATATTTATAATACTACTTTTTTCAACCGCTTTAAATGCAGGTAACTATTTCATTAAGAGTGAGATTAGAGATGGAGAGTTGAGACTCTATTTTAACTCTGATATAGAGAGAGTAACATACTTCTCTATAAAAACAGAAGATGGTAGCAATAAGTATGTCTATGATATTTATGGAGGGGTTCTCCCTCGTGAAAAAGGTATTTCTCACCATAGCTATAGAGATATAGAGTCGTTTAGAATAGCTCAAAATAGTTCAACTAAGTTAAGAGTTGTTATTAAATCTAAGCAAAAAGCACTAGATAAGCATGTTTATTTGGGAAATCTTCTTGTTATACCTTTGATTTATGGAAAAGAGGCTACAATCAAAGGTAAGACTTTGTCAAATAGTAAAAAAGAGAGTTATAGCTCTAAGAAAAGTAGATATATTGTTGTCGTTGATGCAGGGCATGGGGGAAAAGATAATGGTGCATCTTGTTGTAACGGTTCAAGAGTAGAAAAGAGGGTTGTGCTATCTGTCTCTCAGAAGCTAAAAGAGATGTTAGAAGAGCTAGGATATATAGTATATATGACTAGGGATGATGATGTTTTTATTAAGCTTAGAAAGAGAACAGAGTTTGCAAATGAGAAGAGGGCTGATATTTTTATCTCTGTTCATGCCAATGCCGCACCAAATGAGAGACAGGCTAAATTTCTGAAAGGTTTGGAGATATATTATCTCTCTCCTGCACAGACAGAGAGAGCTAAAAAGGCAGCACAAAAAGAGAATGATGTGATGTTTGCAGACAAGGATTTCTATACTACAAATATTATGACCTCTTTAATTACAGATGAGAAGTTGATAGAGTCCCATAAGTTGGGAATTGATGTTAGTCACAATATGATTCATAATCTTCGTGGAGAGTTTGGAGATATTGAAAATGGTGGTGTTAAGGGGGCAAATTTTTGGGTGCTTGTTGGTGCTCAAATGCCTGCTATTTTGGTTGAGACAGGATATATAACTCACTCTCAAGAGGGTGAAAATTTATTGAATTCTGAGTATCAGAGGCTTTTGGCAAAAGGTATTGCAGAGGGTATAGAACAGTATTTAAACAATAAACGCTAGGGAGGCATTTTTTTGAATAGGGGGATATTTTTTATATGGATTGTAGTGTTATGTTCAAAAGTAATTTGGGGTTCAAACTCTCTTGTTGATACTAAAATAGTTGGAGGTACTCTACAGTTAACCTTTTCAGAAAATATTAAAGCTAATGATATAAGATATTTTGTAATCTCTAAGAGTGGTTTTACTAAATATGTTTATGATATTAAAAATGCCTATTTGCCACAAGGCAAAACACATAGATATAGTTATTTTGATATTCAAGCATTTCGTATAGGTCAGTATCGTCCTAATATTTTGAGGGTTGTGATAGAGTCTACAAATATAATCAAAAAAAAATATACTATCTCTCATAGACTACTAAAAATACCTATATTATCAAAAAAAAGTTCTCACAAGTATATAAAAAGAACATTCAGTGAAAAATATCGAAAAAAAAGAAAAAAAATTATTGGAAATGGGTTCAAAGTTGTTATAGATGCAGGTCATGGTGGCAGAGATAATGGAGCTTCTTGTTGCTCTCTTCACGAGAAACAGTTTACCCTCTCTATGGCATATAATTTAAAAAAACGACTAGAGAAAAAGGGTTATACTGTCTATATGACTAGACATAATGATACATATATTTCACTTATAGAGCGTACCAAATATGCAAATAAAAAAGAGGCTGATATTTTTGTATCTATTCATATAAATGCAGCACCCAAGAGAAAAGTAGATAAGTTAAGTGGAATAGAGATTTTTTATCTATCTTTAGATAATGTACATTTTAAAGGTAAAACAATAGTTTATAAAGGCAAGACGGTTTATTATAAGGACTCTTTTGCTTTGATGACAGATAAGAAAAAGATTTCTCTCTCTCGTAGGCTTGGTCAAAAAGTGCAAAGGGGTATGAATAAGAGTATAAAAAAAGGTTATCGTAGTCTAGTTTCCAAATTAAAACGTTCTGATTTTTGGGTACTTACTGGAACAAAGATGCCAACTATACTTGTTGAGACAGGTTATATCACTAATAAGAGAGATAGAAAAAGGCTCACTAGTAGATATTATAAAAACTTAGTTGTCAAGGGGATAGTAGATGGGATTGATAGTTACTTTGGGCTTTAGATGATTTCCTAATTGACTCTAATTACAAGATTTAGATAGATATGCTATAATACTTTTTATTAAAAATAAGGGAAAACTGTGCAAAAAGAACCAATGTTAGAAGCAACTTATAATAGATTGTCAAAAGAGCTAGAACAACTAAAAACTGTAGAGCGAGGAGCTATTGCAAAAGTGATAGATACGGCTAGAGAGCTAGGTGATTTAAAAGAGAATGCAGAGTATCACGCAGCTAAAGATAAGCAGGGAATGATGGAAGCTAGAATTATAGAGCTTACCGATTTGGTTGGACGAGCTCAGGTAATTGACCCTTCAAAACTTGCTCATCAGAGAGTTAGTTTTGGCTCTACAGTGGAGTTGATTGACCAAGATGATGATTCAGAGGTTACTTATACTATTGTGGGGTCACAAGAGTCAAATCCCGAAAAGGGATTAATCTCAGTTGGCTCACCAATGGCTAGAGCATTACTTGGAAAAGAGGAGGGGGATGAGGTGACAATTATACTTCCTTCTGGAAAAAAATCATTTGATGTAGAGTCTATAGAGGCAATGAAAGAGATAAAATGATAGGAGTAGGTGTAGTAGGTGCTAGTGGATATACTGGCTTGGAGTTGGTTAAGATGTTGTTGAATCATCCCAAGTTTGAGTTAAGATATTTGGCTACAACCACAGGTGATACTCTAATAGAATCATTACATCCCTCTCTTGTAGGTGTTATCTCTCATTCTGTAGAGATAGCTTCTGTTGAGTCTGTGGTAGAGCATTGTGAGTTAGTATTTTTAGCTCTTCCTCATAAGGCATCAATGGGATTTGCAAGAGAGTTAATAGCAAAAGGGGTAAAAGTAGTTGATTTATCAGCAGATTATCGTTTGGAGTTAGAGACATATGAGAGACACTATTGTGAACATGAGGATAAGGGTAATTTAGATAGTTCTGTATATGCTCTGATTGAGTACTATCGTGAGGAGTTAAAAGGAGCAAATCTAGTTGCAGGACCCGGTTGTTATCCTACAGCTACTCTTTTGGGTATTTTGCCATTTATTCCATATATGGATGAGACTGCTCCACTATTTGTAGATGCAAAATCAGGGGTGAGTGGTGCAGGAAAAAAGTTATCTCAAATTACTCATTTTGTTACTATCAATGATAATATATTTGCTTATAATCCTCTAAAACATCGTCATGCACCTGAGATTAGAGAAAAAATAGATAAGATACATGGAGTTAAAATGAATGTAAATTTTGTACCTCATTTAATTCCTGCAACTAGAGGAGAGCTAATCTCTATCTATGGAACTCTAAAAGAGGAGATAGACCCACTAGAGATACTAAAAAAGCATTATGCTAATGATAAATTTATTCGTATAAGAGAGAAGCCTGTAGATATAAAGAGTACAGCAGGAACGCATTTTTGTGATATATTTGCTATGAGAAATGGAAATGCACTTTTTGTAAATTCTAGTATAGATAATTTACTCCGAGGAGCAAGTTCACAGGCTTTGGTAGCCGCGAACTTAATGTATGGTTTGGATGAAGGTACGGGAGTACCTAAAATATCTTTCGTGCCTTAGGCGTAGCACCTTTGTCAGGTAGAGAGATGAGGAATGTTGTTTTTCCATTTAGGATACTCAACACCTCTAGTGACCCATTGACCTTTTCTATAAGGTTTTTGCTCATATATAGACCTAGTCCTGTACCTTTTGTTTTGTGTTTTGTTGTGTAGTATGGGTCAAAGATATTTTTTAGTATCTTTTTGGGAATTCCACCTGCATTATCTTGTACTGTAATCTGTAGCATATCTTTTTCGTGATATACGGATATGGATATTTTACCATTTTTGATTTTATTCTCTTCAAAGGCATCTCTAGCGTTATTAATGAGGTTCATAATAACATGTTTTATATCGTTTTCAAAGCCTTTGTAGGTGATATTTTCATCACAATCAAGCTCTATCTTTATATTTAATCTAGTTAAAGTATCTTCTATAAGCTTTTTGGTAGATTCAATAGTTTTTTTGAGATTAAAAGTTTGTGCCATATCAGACGACTTATCAACAAATCTTCTAAAATCCTCAATTGTATTTGAGAGAAATTGTATAGAGTTATTTATCTTTTGAGCTACTTCTTCTATATTTATTTCATCTTGGTTACCTAGTTTGGCTTTTATTTCTATATCTTGGAGTACCCATGAGACAGCATTTAGTGGTTGTCTCCATTGATGAGCGATATTCTCTAGTATCTCACCCATTGAGGCTAGTCTTGATTGTTGATTTACTATGGCTGTCTGTCTCTTTACCTCTCTTACAGCATTAGCAACTCTAATCTCTAGCTCATCATTGAGAGTCTTTAGCTCTTGTGTTCTCTGATTAACTCTAATCTCTAAGTTTTCAGTTAGACGGTTTAGCTCATTGGCTGTCTTGTGCATAATAGAGTAGAGATTTTTATTGGCTATCTCAAAAGGTGTGATATTTTTATCTTCATACTCCTCTAATTCTATATAGGCATTATTTGATTCTGTTATCGCAGCTAGTATAAAAGTATGATTATGGAAAGTATTTGGTTGATTCTCTTCATTGAAATACTCTTGGGCTGTTGTATATCCAAATATATGATTATTGCTTTTTATGTTTGATATGTAGTATTTGATTGGAATTCTAAATCCATACTCATAAGCTACAGATGAACCAATCCATAGTGCTTGAGCAGGTGTTTTTGTGAGAAAATTATAAATTTCTGCAGTTCTGTTCATCATAGCATTATAGTTACCAATAGAGAGTTGTACAATATCATTTTTTTTGAGAGGTTGAGCTGTTGATATACTCTGTTTTGATAGGTCAGCATCAAGTATATGAACTGTGTATGAGCTATTTCCTTTTGTGATATAGAGTGGTACTTGTAAAAAAACAGATTTATCAGAGTCTAAATTTGGGAAGTATTTTCTATATATATCTAGTGCAGGGCTATCTGCCATAGTAAAAATAGTAGAGTCATGTGCTTTGGTGATTCTCTTTTTTTTACTTATTGGTTTCCAGTCAAAAGCTTGATATAACTCTACAGTTAAGTTTTCTCCGTGCATAAAGATTAGTATAATTGCATTATTGTAGATTTTCTTATTATGAAATACAAAAGAACTATTGTTATCAGGAGATTTCTTTGTAGAACCACCACCAAAAATTTTTAGATGACTAAAATCTTTGCCTAGAGAGTTGATAAATGATGAGGTTTCACAATCATTGAAACTAGATAGTATTTCGACAGCTTCTGTATCTGCTTGGAGGTATTTTTCTATTATGTTTTTATCTGTTTTGTAGTCGTTACACTCTCCTTTGATATAGTTTTTATCCAAATCTATGACCAAAGATGAAATTGTACTAGTTTCAAATTCTATTATAGAGATAATAGGGTCTTGGTTTAGGTCTGATACTTGATGATTGGTAAAACTTGCAAAACTTTGCATCCCTATTATAGTAGCATCAGGAAAAAGGTCTTGTAACTCTGCAAGAAGTGTTTCTAGCAGTTTTTTATCATCATTAGGATAGTTTATCTCAATCAGTAGTTTTTTTGAGTTATTAATTTTATTATCACTGCACCACTTTGAAAATATATCAAAGTTATCATAGTAGTGTACTAGTTGTCTCATATTTATTCCCCATTTATCTGTTTAAAAATTTTTGAACCGACACGAACCAAGTTTGAGCCACATCTGATTGCTAGTTCATAATCACCACTCATACCCATTGAACAGGTTGTAGCACCATCTTTTTGAAGTCTCTCATATATTTTATGTGTAGCTTCAAAGCTATCTTGGATAGCCTTTTTGTTATCTGTAAAAGCACCAATACTCATAACCCCTTTAAGTCTTATATATGGAAATCTCTCTACTATCTCTTGGTATATATCAACAGCTTCATCTACTCCTACCCCCGATTTGCTCTCTTCATCTGCTGAGTTGATTTGGAGTAGAGTGTTCATGCTCTGCTCTCTCTCTGCTAATCGTTTGTTTAGTGCCTCTGCTAACTTTATAGAGTCAAGGGATTGAAACATAGCTGGTCTTAGAGCAATGAGTTTGTTAATCTTATTACTCTGTAGATTTCCTATCATATGCCACTCCAGAGGTAGATTTTCCAAATTTTTCATACGATTTTCAAGCTGTTGTACCTGATTCTCTCCAAAAGCTCTCTGTCCAAGCTCATAGAGAGTTGATATACTCTCCTCACTAGAGTATTTTCCAACAGCTATAAGTTTTACAATATGATGTTCTGATACTTCAACTCTAGCCTGTTCAATATTCCAAATAACTTCATCTAAATTTCTTCTTAATATATCTCTCATCTTCTATCCTAATAATCTATTTATATCGTTATAAAGTCCTAGTAGCATTAGAGATAGTAACAATCCCCATCCCACTAGTGTTAGTTTGTACATAACCTCTTCACTCGCCATTTTACCAGTTATTATCTCATAGAGATTAAATCCAATATGTCCACCATCAAGAGCAGGAATGGGTAGCAGATTTAAAACTCCTAAATTCACAGAGATTAGAGCTGTAAAAAAGAGTAGTGCAATTATACCTGATTGACTAGCTTTTGCTGTAATATCTACAATTGTTACAACTCCACCTAATTGATTGGCAGGGACATCCCCAACAATAAGCTTTTTTACACTAGTAAATATAAGTGTAGAGGCGTGTAGAGTCTCATTCCAAGCGAAGATTAAACCCTCAATAGGTGAGAAGGACAACTCCTCTGGGGCATCTGGAGCTATACCAATTAGTTTTCTATCTACACTCTCTCCAAATCTATTGTTCTGTTTTCTGATAATAGGCTCTATCTCTATTCTCGTTTTCATATTATCTCTAATAATATCAAAATAGAGTCTTCCATCAAAAAGCTGTATTGTCTCTCCTACAGACTCCCAGTTATTTATAGGGATACCGTTGATATTTACTATTCTATCTCCTCTCTCCACTCCTGCCTCTTTTGCAGGGGACTCATCTGAAAAAGCTCCCACTGTAGCAGGTATATAGTGACTATAATTAAATAGAGGGGAGAGATATGTTCCTATCTGTGATGCTCCAAAATAGAGCATAAATGCTACAAAAAAGTTTGCAAAAGGACCTGCTAGAAGTATAATAATTCTCTGCCAAGGTCTCTTGCTTGTATAGCTATCACTATCATAGTTGACAGCTGTTGGGTCGGAGTCGTCCTGCCCTTTCATCTTGACATATCCACCTAGAGGTATAGCAGAGATACTCCACTCTGTTTGACCAATTTGCTTTGTAAAAAGCCTCTTTCCAAATCCAATACTAAATACATCTACTCTAACACCAAATAGCCTTGCAGCTATAAAATGTCCTAATTCATGAAAAAATATTAAAAACGATAATACTAATAGTGCAACAAAAATGCCCATATAAATCCTAATTATTTTTTTGTGTATTATACCGAGCTATTAATTAAAGGCTTTTATAATAGTATATGCTTTTCTATGATAGAATAAAAAAATAAATCAAAAGGATAGAAAATGTTAAACAAGAGTGAAGTATCTGACTTTAATATTTCAGAGACTCATCAGAGAGATGATTCTGTAGAGGTTTTGGACTTTAATGAAAATGATACTATGGATAATGGAATTGCTATGGAAGAGACTCATCTTCAAGGTGTAACCAAGAATGAACAGGCAAAAGAGCTAATCAAAAACTCTGCTCAACTAATATCAGAAGCTGATAGTGATGTTGAAGTTGCAAAAAAATCTGTTTCTGAAAATGTTAGTAGATTTGAGGATGTTAAAAATAGTCTATTAAATAGTACAATTACACAGAGTCAAGTTCTATTAGAAAAAGCATCTTTTGATTATGCCAATATAGAGCAGGATGAGCCATTCGAAATATCACTAGGTACTGTAGATGAAAAAGTTAAAGTTACAGATATAAGTTCTGGTGGTTTTTCAGGTTTTATCTTGGCTCTTTTATCTATGTTAGGAGTTGCAGGAGGATGGCTCTATTTTGCTTGTGAGAAGCTCGGTATAGCATTGACTCCTGAACTTATCAATAATCAAGCAGACCAAATGAGTATATTTAAGTGGATTGCTAGTCTTACGGGTTCTGAAGTTGAGCCTATGTTTGGAATGATAATTGTTGGTACAACATCGTTGCTTATCGGTTGGATGGTCTACAAACTTCGTGTATCTATGAAAGAGAATAAAAATTTCAGAGTTGCAAATGAGACATTTGAGAAGTCAAATCTCTATGTTGAGAACCAGAGAGAGGCTAAAACAGAGATGGAGAGAATCAATGAGCATATAGTAGAGGCTATTCCTGTTATAGAGAACTATACAGTTCTATTAGATGAGCAGAACTCTAAACTCAAAAGAATACTACACATAGAGGGTATAAAAGAGAATAATAGTGAGTATCATAGCTCTTCAATAGATACTATGAAAGAGACTGACCTATTGATGGAGAGAGTTGAGGCACTACTCTTTACACCTATAACAAAAGATGGAAGATTAAATGATGCCTCTGTATCTGCATTGAGGGAAGCAAAATCTGTATCTGACTATTTTATATCTAAGATTTACTCTTAGTACTGTTTTTTATTCGTATCATATTAAATTAGCTCCTCCCTACGATTTTTGGTAGAGGAGGGTTAATTCTCTATTTTATAATCTATGAAGTAGGCTAGATTTTAGTCTTTTAAATCTACTAGGTTTCTCATCTCTTACTGACCTAATCCACAAAGCATTTATAATATAGTAGATTAGAGTAGAGACAAATAATGAGTATGGAGCTGTTCCTACATATAGTGGAAGCATAATATTATCTAAGTTATTAGAGAACCAATCTAGTGTAAGTTCAATATTTTCCAACCCCTCTCTACCTAATATAAAGTTTCCTGTCTGATACTCCATATAGTACATAAATGGCATCGTAATTGGGTTGCTCAGCCATACCATGGATATTGCAATTGGGACATTAAATTTGAAAAATGGAATAAAAGCTATAACAGCTAACATCTGCATAGGCATAGGTATAAAACCTATAAAGAGACCTATTAAAACACCTCTGGAGATAGATTTACGGTTTATGGAGAGATACTCTCTAGGAATATTGTACTTTTTGATAAACTCATCTAGTTTACCACTAGTTTTTCTCTTTTTTAGAATTTTTCTAATCATTAAATCACCATAGTTTTTTAACTATTGTAGTCATTGGAATATTATAACTTATTGAATTTTTTTTATAAAAGTAAAATATTTTTTTATTTTACACAATATTAAGCATTTTTGACTAAACTTATTAAGTTAGTTATCTATTAGGAGTTTATAGAGAATGGAGTTTTGGCAACATATATATAGTAACTTTGACCCTATAGCAGTAGATGTTTTTGGGTTCAAAATACATTGGTATGGAGTTATGTATATATCTGCATTGATGAGTGCATTATATATAGCAGAGTGGATGATAAAAAAAGATAAATTAAATATATCTAAAGAGTATATTAGTATCTATTTTATCTATGCAGAAATAGGAGTGCTTTTGGGTGCTAGAATAGGATATTTTATATTTTATGACCCAAATTATACATATTACTTTGTTCATCCTTGGGAGATGTTTAATCCTATAGATGACTTTGGAAATTTTGTTGGAATTAGAGGAATGAGTTATCATGGTGCAATGATTGGCTTTTTTATAGGTTCTCTGCTTTTTATTAGAAAATATAAGATTTCATTTTTATTTTTGATGGATTTGGTAGCTATTAGTATACCCTTAGCATATACATTGGGTAGAGTAGGAAATTTTTTGAACAAAGAGTTGATAGGACGAGAGACAGATTTGCCTATTGGTATATTTGTAGATGGAGTACTTAGACATCCATCACAATTATATGAGGCATTTTTGGAGGGTATAGTTTTGTTTATAATTATATATAACTATCGAAAATATAAAAAATTTGATGGTGAATTGATGGCAATATATCTATTTGGTTATGGAGTTTTTAGGTATATGATTGAGTATGTGCGAGAGCCTGATGCTCAACTTGGATTTATCTGTTGTGGATGGATGACTATGGGACAACTGTTATGTATTATTATGATATTTTTAGGAGTTGTCTTATATATTATTGGGAAAAAAAATTGTAGGGTTGGCTTTTAGCCAACCATTTTAATGTCTTTAAAAAAATCCCGTACATACTCATATCCTGAGTAGAGTGTAAATAGTACAGCAATCCATAGTATAGTTTCTCCACCATACCATCCCATTAATAAAAATCCAATGGCAATCATCTGTACAACAGTTTTGATTTTGCCCATTATTGATGCAGATATATCAATTCCTTCAGCTACAGCAGATACTCTTACTCCCGTAATAAATAGTTCACGGGTTATTATTAAAAATATAGCCCAAGGAGAGGCTGACCCAACCATCATAAGTCCTAAAAATCCTGCAAGAGTTAACATTTTATCTGCTAAGGGGTCTAATATTTTACCTACAGTGGTTATTTGATTGAAAGTTCTAGCTATATACCCATCAAAAAAATCGGTAGCACTTGCAAGTACAAATATAAAAGCAGCTGTGTAGTTTAGCCATGACGGGTGAATACCATCAAATATCTTGGCATCTTGGTTGACTAAAAAAAAGAACATAATAGGTGCTAAAAGAAGCCGTATAAAGGCTAATATATTTGGGATATTTATAATTTTGGAGGAGTCCATATAGTTTAATTCCTTTTGTTGATTATCATTTCAAAAACTTAATACTTGTTAAATTTTGGTTTTGATAATTATATTTTATCATATTATAGCGAAAACTCCACCCTTAGGGGTGGAGAGTTTATCACTCTCTACTCATTTCTAAGTACAGTCAAAGGGTCTGTAGAGGAGGCTTTTTTAGCAGGATATAGTGATGAGATTATAACAATAATAAATGTTCCTATAATAATAGAGACAAAATCAGTAACGGTCAAATCAATAGGTAGTTTAGAGAATCCATAAACATCAGCAGATAGAGAGATAATATCAAAAGTAGTCAATACCCACATAGAGATAAAGCCCAAAATAGTACCTGCTACGATACCCGAGACACCGATAATTACACCAAGTTTGAAAAATATACTCTTTATCTCTCTTTTGGTAGCTCCTAGTGTTCGCATAAGTGCAATCTCTGACCTTCTACTCATGACTGTCATAAGCAGAGATGAGATGATATTGAGTGATGCTACTATTACTATTAGTAAAATAACTAAAAAGAGAGTATGTTTCTCCATCTCCATAGCTGCAAAGAATGAGGCATTTTGTTCCCACCATCCTTCTAGGATTATACCTTGTGCTAGATTGTTTTTTTCCAAAAACTCCCTAATACGATTTATATCATTCATAGCATCTGCTGAGTAGATATGAATACCATCATACTGTCCATTTTTTCGCTTTAGTATCTTGTGGAACGCCTCTAGGGTAGTATAGATGATAGCTTTGTCATAGGCTTTTAGACCTGAATCAAAGGTACTATCTATAGCAAACCTCTTCTGTAGAGGCATAGTACCAAAACCGATAGCTTGTTGTTCTGAAAAGTAGAGGGTGAGTTTTTGACTCTTTGATACTCCCATATCTCTTGCTAATACTTCACCTACAACCATCTTGTATTTGCTATTTAAAGAGAGAGAGTTCTTTTGAGATTTTTGGAAGACCTCATTTATCTCTGCTTCTCTTTTAAAGTCAACACCATAGAGGATAGAGCCGTTGACACTAGAGCCACTTTTTGTTATGACTTGGGTAGTGTAGTATGGACTCAGTTTTATATGAGGAAACTTCTCTTGAAGCTTATCTACAAGCTCTTGATTTGTAGCATTATAACTAGTTGGAATAAGTGTAAGAGGATAGTTCATAACAAAGAGTCGTTTTTGAAACTCCTGTTGAGTACCGTGCATAATTCCCATAGCCAACATAAGTACGGCAACACCTGCCATAATTCCCAAAAAAGCAAGAAGAGAGGAGACAAAGATAAAAGGATTATCTTTATCATATTTTAGATAGTGTCGAATTATTTTAGAGGTAAAACGACTATTTGGTTTAATTGCCATTATGCAAGAATACCTCTTTTAGGTCCACTTTTTCCACAACACTGTTTATACTTTTTCCCACTTCCACAAGGACATGGGTCATTTCTTTTTATCTTTTTCTCTGCACGGATAGGCTTATGAACAACAGGTGCTTCACCCTCTTCAAAATCAGCCTCTACTAGCTCATCTTCATTTGTTACCATCTTTGCTAAATCAGCCTCTAGCTCTTGACGCATAGCCTCTAATCTTGCTTGTTCTTGGGCTTGTGACTCTGGAGTCTCAAAGTTAAACTGTACTAGTTGTAGTGTTTGAATAGCTTCTCGTTTGACTCTATCAATAAGTTGCATAAATAGGTTATATGAGTCTTTTTTATACTCTGTAAGAGGGTCTTTTTGGTTATATCCTCTAAGCCCTATACCTGTTTTTAGTACATCCATCTCATATAGATGTTCTCTCCATTTAGGGTCGAGAACCTGTAGATATAGGATTCTTTGGACTTCACTTCTCTGCTCTGGAGTTAGTGGTTTCATCTTCTCCTCATAAGTATCAGTGATAATAGTCATAAGTTTCTTTTGTATCTCCTCATACTCCATACCCTCAAATTCTGAATTATCCAACTCCAGTGCCATATATTGACTAAGCATATTAGTTAGTTTTTGAATATCATAATCCTCCGTTGGAGCTCCATCATATATCTCACTCTCAACCATTAGATAATCTACATACTCAATTCTATTCTCTTTGATTTTAGAGTCTATATCAAAATTTGGGTCTAGTAGTTGATTTCTAAATGTATATATGGCTTTTCTCTGTTGGTTAGCAATATCATCATACTCTAGGATATGTTTTCTCGACTCATAGTGCATATTTTCCACTTTTTTCTGTGCTTTTTCTACAGAACGAGTAACAATCTTAGAGTCGATAAACTCACCCTCTTCAACACCTAGTTTATTCATGATAGTACGAATTTTCTCTCCACCAAAGATACGAAGTAGGTTGTCATCTAAGCTTAGATAGAATTGTGAAGCCCCTGGGTCTCCTTGACGACCAGAACGACCTCTTAGCTGATTATCAATCCGTCTACTCTCGTGTCTCTCTGTTCCTAAGATATATAGACCACCTAATCCTTTTATCTCATCTGTTAGTTTAATATCAACACCCCGTCCTGCCATATTGGTAGCTACTGTTACGGCTCCTTTTTTACCAGCTTCCATAATAATTGAAGCTTCGTGTTCATGGTTTTTTGCATTTAGGATATTATGAGGGATTTTTGCTTTTTTGAGTCTCTCATGAACTAGTTCGGACTTTTCGATAGAGGCAGTACCTACTAGTACAGGTTGACCTTTTTCATGTAACTCTTTTACTTTTTTAGCAACAGCATCTAGTTTTTCTCTCTCTGTATTATAGATGAGGTCATTCATATCTTTTCTAGCAATGGGTACATTAGTTGGGATGGAGATAACTTCTAAGTTATAAATCTCCGAAAACTCTGTAGCTTCTGTTTGTGCAGTACCTGTCATACCTGCGAGTTTTTCATAACCACGGAAGTAGTTTTGGTAGGTAATCTCTGCCATTGTTTGAGACTCCTCTTTGACCTCCACACCCTCTTTTGCCTCTATAGCCTGGTGTAATCCTTCTGAGAATCTTCTACCGTGAGAGAGTCGCCCTGTAAACTCATCAACTATAATAATCTCTCCATTTTGTTCTACATAGTCAACATCCTTGACAAAGATATATTGGGCTTTCATCGCTTGGTCAAGGTGGTGAGCTAATATAGCATGTTCTAAATCATATAGATTCTCTACTCCAAAGAGAGTTTGTGCTTTTTCTAAACCTCTCTCTGTCATAATTACCTGTTTGTTCTTCTCATCTACATAGAAATCAAAATCAAGCTCTGGCTCCTCTTCTCCTGGTTTTATCTCTGGTTTTTCACCCTTTTCCATCTGTAGAGCAATATCGTTTGCTTTTTCATAATAGACTTCATCTCTCTGCACAGGTCCTGAGATGATTAGAGGTGTTCTAGCTTCATCAATTAAAATAGAGTCAACCTCATCTATAATAGCATAGAAGTGACCTCTTTGGACTTTCTCTTCTGCTTTGCTCTTCATATTGTCTCGCAGATAGTCAAACCCATACTCATTATTGGTTCCATAGGTTATATCACAATCATATTGAGCCTTTTTGGTCATCTCATCATATATCTCATCGGTCAAACAACCTACTGTATAACCTAAAAAGTTATAAAGCACTCCCATCTCATCGGCATCTCTTTTTGCTAGATAGTCATTGACTGTAACGATATGTACGCCCTTGCCGAGCATGGCATTTAAGACCACAGGTAGTGTAGCAACTAGGGTTTTTCCCTCCCCTGTCTTCATCTCTGCGATTGAGTTCTCATGTAGAACCATTCCCCCAACAAGCTGAACATCGAAGTGACGCATACCCAAAACTCGTTTACTAGCCTCTCTCGTGATAGCAAATGAGTCATACAATACATCATCTAAACTCTTCTCGTTAGCTTGAACAGCTCTTTTAAGCTCATTAAAAGCATTTTTTAACTCATCATCAGAGAGTTTTTGATACTTCTCTTCTAATTTATTTATCTCTTTTGCTCTTTTTAAGTAGCCCTTTACAATTCTATCGTTTTTTGAACCAAATATCTTCTTTAGCATTATAATTATAACCTATTATTAAAATTGGGTGATTTTATCTAAATTTTGTGTAAAGATTGATTAGCTTAGCTCAAAATCAAAAGTGCATCACGATAAATCTGACACCAAGATCTAAAACCATCTACATCTTTGTACTCTTGAAACATAAATGAGATAGGATTTAACCCTGCTGTTTTTGCATCTACTAAAAACTTGCTGAGAATATAGTGTATAGTAGAATTATCTTTTTGTAAAAGTGATTGAGGTAGACCAAGTGAGGTCAATAAATCCAAAATACCTATATTAGCAGTAGTAAACCTAGAGTCAATACCAAAAGTTGATAAATTTTGAATTTTTAGTGACTCAAATACCATTAAAACCTCCCATATTTTTTCCAGTATCTGTTTCTAATTTTAGTTGCCAACTGATGAATAGCCATAGCGTAGTAACCACTGTGGTTATATCTAGTAATAACATAAAAATTTTTTGCACCATACCATAGCTCATCATACTTTTCTCTATCCAATTTTATCAATCTAACCTTTTTCCAGTAGTTCCATTTACCATACATTGGAGTAATCTCTTTGAGTGAACTTCTACTATATTTACGGTTATATCCTGTTTTTCTAGCAGTAAATCTATTTCCTTTAAATTTTACTTGTGTGGCTACAGGTTCACCTTTTCTCCATCCATTTTTTTTAAAATAGTTAGAGATACTAGCAATAGCATCAGCTGTAGTTTGCATACTTCTTTTGCCATCTTTGTTAAAATCAACAACATAATAGTAACTACTTGGCATAAACTGTCCTAAACCAATAGCTCCTGCAAAGGAACTTTTTACTTTTTTGGGGTCAAATTTATTCTCTTTTGAGAGTAGAAGAAGATTTTTTAGTTCATATCTAAAATATTTGCTTCTTCTATTTTTCTCAAATCCTAGTGTAGTAAGAGTATCAAAAGCTGGAAATTTACCGACATTTTTACCATAGTAGCTCTCTATCCCTATAATAGCTGTTACATACTCTGGTGGAACACCATATTTTTTATAAGCACGATGGAATATATCTCTATGCTCTCGCATATACTCTACTCCTCTATTTACCCTCTCATCTCCTAGATGTATCTTCTCATATCTGTCCCAACTACCATGTTTTGGGTATCTTTTTATCTTTTTAGGCTCTTTTACATATTTGGGATTAAATATCCCTAGAGCTTTTTGTTGAAACTCTACATTTTTAAAAAGTTTAGTTAGATACTCTCTTTTAAAATGATATTTTTTTACTATTTTAGTTATAAAGGCTCTTACTTCCTTTTTTTTCGTATAATCTTTGGCATTGATACCCACGGTTGATATTATGATTGCAATTAACCATATTTTTAATAGATTCATCCCCTCTTCCTTGTATTAATTTTAAGATAGATTATATTTAATTATAGTAAATAGATAGTGAATAAATTCTTTTTCTTTAATATTTTTATGAATCCTAAACTCAATATGAATTTGAACACTAAGTATTTTTTCTATACAATGCCACCAAAGGATAACAGATGAAAAAATTAATAGTAATATCAACACTGATTATATCACTACCTCTAATCTCTATGGCAAAAACAAAAGAGTACAAAGAGGCGACAAAATCGTGTGAGGCATTTAACAATATGAAACATACCACCAATACAAATGGTATAAAGTTAAAAGTAGGAGATGAATATAGAGTCTTAGAGCATAAAAAAGGTCAAATACTAACTCTGATAAAAGGTGAGAGAATAGCCCAAAGGTGGGTAGATGAGAGCTGTTTTAATAAACAGAGTACAGATAATAGTACAAAAAAGAGAAACAGTTCAAAAAAAACAAGCAAACAGAATCTACTTGCTATCTCTTGGCAAAATGCTTTTTGTCAAACTCATCAGTATAAAAAAGAGTGCAAGAGAATGAGTAGCAAGGATTTTGGAGCTTCTTATTTTGTACTACATGGGCTTTGGCCTCAACCAAAGAGCAATCAATATTGTAGTGTAGGCAAGAGAGAGGTAGGTATGGATAAAAACAAGCAGTGGCATAGATTGAACAAGCTTGATTTGACCTCTTCAACTAGAGAGAGACTTGCTAAACTAATGCCAGGATATGATTCAAATCTACATAAACATGAGTGGATAAAACATGGGACTTGTTATGGGACAGGTGCTAGTGAGTATTATGATGATGCTATGGATTTAATGACACAAGTCAATGAGTCCAAGGTACGAGAGTTCTTTATTAAAAATATAGGTAAAAAGGTATCTCTAAAAGATATTCGCAAGGTATTTGATAGTGAGTTTGGTAGAGGAGCAGGAGAGCATGTAACTATGAACTGTAGCAAAGGTCTAATTACAGAGTTATGGATTTATATAGGAAATGGAAGTGATAAGCTAAAAGAGCTATTGCCAAAAGGAGAGACTCCAAAAAGTAGATGTTACAAAGGGCTTGTAGATGCTGTTGGGTATTAAAGGAGAAAATTAGATTTTCTCTTTTAATAATCCAGCTTCATATAGAAATGGAGAGGGTTTAAAATCTATCTTTTTGACTCTATCATACTTTGCAAAAGAGAGAATTAGTTTCTCTTTTGCACGAGTGACAGCTACATAAAATAGCCGCCTCTCCTCATCTAAACTTCCACCTTTTCCCATAAGTTTAGTATTTGGAAATCGTCCATCCATCAAGTCTGTGACATAGACCTCTGTAAACTCTAGCCCTTTACTTGCATGAACTGTTAGTAGGTTGACTCCATTGCCTTCACTTAGCTCACTACCACCTAGTACCATAGCATTTACAAATCTGCTAATATCGTTGTAGTGTGATGCCAAATCACTAAGTAGTCTCGCTTTTCTAGTTATTCTCTCTCTTGCCAATGCTTTTTTTTCACTATCTATCTCACCTGATTTTAGCTTTCCTCTTTGGGTTGATAGAGTCTCAACTATAGACTCATATAGAGGGGAATTTATAAGTTTTATAAGTAGAGTTTTTGGCTGTTTGACTGACCTGATAGATTTTAGAAAATCATAATAAGCTTTGAAAAATAGAAGAGCATCATCTGTTAGTTTAGGGTGTTTTAGAATCGGATTTGATTTTATCTCCTCAGGTAGAGATAGGTGAGCAAATCTACTCATAGAGCCTATCTGTGTATCATCATCAAATAGACCTAACTGTATATTTTTGGTTGGGTTCAATTTTGGCAATGTAAATATCTTGGGTGAGAGGATACCCCTGTATAGATTCCCCTCTCCAAAGTGCCTAAAGCACTCAAACATCTCTTTGGCAACAGCTGTTCCAATACCTTTACCATACTCAAATATATGGATAAATGCCATCATATCTTTTGGGTTTACTCGCAAGGATGCCACATCAAGCAGAAACTTGACCTCTTTTGCTTCAAAAAAGCTATTGCCACCTTTTCTTTTACAAGTTATTCCTAGCTCTCTTAGACTCGCCTCTACACCATCAGCAGAGGCGTTGTTTCTAAATATTATGGCTATATCGTTGCTTGGGGTGTATGAGTTTTTTATATTTCTCGATATTGCTTGGTATTGGTCAAAGAGTTCAGGGTATGCTACAAGTTTTGGTGGGATATTTCTACCCTTTCTTGTTACTTCTAGTTTTTTGGGGTAGATTCGCTCATTTCTCTCTATTACTCTATTTGCTAGAGAGAGTATAGAGGCAGTTGAGCGATAGTTTTTACTTAGGGTAAAGACTGTTGCATTTTTGTATCTTGAGCCAAATGTTGCTATGTTTTGAATATTTGCACCATTAAAAGCATAGATACTCTGGTCATAATCACCTACACAAAAGAGAGAGCTTGATGATATAGAGTCAATTAGAGCGTTTTGTAGGGTATTGGTATCTTGGTACTCATCTACTAAAACCTCTCTTAGTTCTCTCTTCTTCTCTAGGAGAGATTGACGCATCTTTAGAAGTAAATCATTAAAAGAGACAAACCCAAATCTATCTTTGGTCTGTTCATACTCATCTATTATATTCATATATATATCTATGAGTGGTCTATGCTCAGGATATTTATCTATAAACCATGTATCAAAGCCATCTAGTGATGCGTTTTGATATAGATTGTACTGTTCATAGAGGTAGGTCGAAGAGAAGGCTTCTATATCGATGTTGAGTCTCTTGAAGTGTCGTTTTTCATAGATACTACGAAATAGAGTCTTTAGCTCACTAGGCTGTTTGAGTGTGATAGTTCTATTCATCTGTTTTAGCCATCTGTAGCTTACAGCATGAAAAGTTCCTGACTCTATCTGTTTGACTACAGTTGATGGAAAAAACTTACCAACTCTCTCTAGCATCTCACCAGCAGCTTTATTTGTAAAGGTTAGTAGTAAGATTTTTGAGGGTTCTATTCCAGAGTGCAGTAGATGGGCAATTCTTCCGACAATAGTGGATGTTTTTCCTGTACCTGCTGAGGCAATAATTAGATTATTACCCATAGGTGCAGTTGCAGCACTTAGCTGCTCCTCATTTAGGGTGCTAAGTGGCATTAACTATTTGTGACCGATAATGTAGTATGTTGGTTTATCTTTTACTTTTTCTATATTTACTTTGTACTTATCTGCCCAATTCTCAACAGTATCTCTAAACTCTTCACAAATCTCTTTTGATGTACAATCACTACCTTTTATTTTTAGATTATCTTGAGTACTTGACATCCCTATAAAACCTTTTATTGGTGCTAGATGGTCATTTAATGATAGTAGGTGTTTTGAAAATCTATCAAACTCACTAGTGTTGTCTATAATTTTTTCCATCTGTTCTAATGAACTCTCTGTTTTTGAATATCCAAGTTGTGACAAAAGTGCTTCTGCTGATAAATCAATTTGCATCTGTTTTTCCTCGTTCTATTATTTATTGCTGTTCTAAAATAATTTAAAAGATTAGAACCAATCAATATCAAACTTTAACATATTTTTGTCCGTTTAAACCTTAAAAATATTAGTAAAATTAATATGATATTAATTAATTTGTTTAAAATTATTCAATAAGAAAATGTGTATTAATCGTGTTTTCCGAGGTTTGCGTGATAAAAGCTTAACTAAAAGCCCACAAAATCTTTTTTAATAAATGTAACTAATTGTGACAAAAATGTGTAAAATTATATTTTATGATACTATATAATATACTTAGTATATTTTAGATAAAATTTCAAAAATTAATATTGGATATAAAATGGACTATTTACAAATCAAAGGAGGGGCTAAACTGCATGGCTCTGTTAACATCTCTGGTGCGAAAAACTCTGCTCTTCCTGTTATCGCGGCTACTATACTCTCTGATAAACCTATCAGGCTCACAAACCTACCAAATGTTGTTGATATAAGAACTCTGTTGAAACTACTCACCATATTAGGTGGAGAGGTTGAGCATAATGGTACTATCGCAACCATAAATAATGGAACTATGAGTTCTACTAAAGCTGTGTATGAGATAGTCTCTCAGATGAGAGCATCTATTTTGGTACTTGGACCTCTATTGGCTAGATTTGGTGAGTGTGAAGTGAGTCTACCAGGTGGTTGTGCGATAGGTCAAAGACCAATTGATTTACACCTAAAGGCACTAGAGGCTATGGGTGCTAGGATAGAGATAAAGGGTGGATATGTCAGAGCCGTTGCACCAAATGGTCTACAGGGAGCAAAGGTAATATTTGATAAGATAACTGTTGGTGGAACAGAAAATATAATTATGGCAGCAGCTCTAGCACATGGTACGACAACTATAGTAAATGCTGCAAAAGAGCCAGAGATTGCACAACTATGTGAGATGATAGCTGATGCAGGAGTTAAAATAGAGGGGATAGGTACAGGTTCGATTATCATAGAGGGAACAGGTCAGAAACCTTTAGAGTTCAAAGAGGTAGAGATTATTCCTGATAGAATAGAAGCAGGTACTTATCTCTGTGCAGGAGCAATCACAGGCTCTACTATAACTATAAAAAAAGCAAATGCTACACATATACAGACCTCCATAGATAAGTTAGAGGCTATGGGGTGTAGTTTTGGTATTGATGGTGATATGATAACTATACATCCAACTAAGAGGTTAAAACCTATAAATATAACTACCACAGAGTACCCTGGATTTCCGACCGATATGCAGGCACAGTTGATGGCAGTGGCCACAATGGCTGTGGGAGATAGTCTAATCGAGGAGAGACTTTTTGAAAATCGTTTTATGCATGTGAGTGAGCTTAACCGTTTAGGAGCAGATATTTGGCTAAAAGGAAGTATAGCCGCTGTCCGTCCTGTGGCTGAACTCCACGGTGCTGATGTGATGGCGACAGACCTTAGAGCTAGTTCAGCTCTAGTTCTCGCAGGGTTAGTAGCAGAGGGAGTTACCAATGTTCATCGTATCTACCATCTCGATAGAGGGTATGATAATTTAGAAGGGAAGCTTCTATCTTTGGGGGCAGATATTAAGAGATTAAAGGAGTAGAGTGGTTTTTGTTTATTAAAAATTTAAATATTAGATATAATTTTATAAAAAATAGTAGGATAAAATATGAAAATAGTTTTAATTATAAGCTTGATATTTGGATTTTTAAATGCTCAACAGAGAGAGGCTCTATTGATAGGAAATAGCAACTATAGATATATATTAAATTTGGAGAATTCATCATATAATCTAAAAAGATTAAAAGAGACTCTACAAAAATTAAATTTTGATGTCAAAATCAAAACAGATTTGGATTCTGAAAATTTAGAGGAAACAATAGATGATTTTGCCTCTCGTCTCTCAAAAAATAGTAATAGTATAGGATTTTTCTACTATACAGGTCACGGGTGTCAAGTTGATTATCAAGGTTACCAAAATATAGCGTAAAGCCCCTAGCTTCAGCTATGGGGATATAAGCGGGGCATACAAAGAATTTATCTAAGGTTTATACGATATAATACCACAATGAAGAACAAAATAAAATATAAATTTTGA
>Ga0256845_1000691_pt1 | contig 30226 bp, 25 predicted proteins | sample RiftiametaG_FD_189101 | JGI IMG/M metagenome (GOLD analysis project Ga0256845, IMG submission 189101) | Tube worm associated microbial communities from hydrothermal vent at the East Pacific Rise, Pacific Ocean - Riftia | ecosystem: Host-associated > Annelida > Integument > Unclassified ...
GGGACTCCATATGCCATGGCTTCTGTTAACACCATGCCAAAACCTTCATATCTAGAAGACATCACATAAATAGATGCTTCTCTATATTTTTTTCCTATTTTTTTTTCGGGTTCATAAAAATTCACATTATTTTGAATACCTAATTCATAGGCTAATTTATCCAACCCTTGATTTTTATTAATTGTTCCATATATGCTTAAGGACCAATCTGGATGATTTTCAACAACAAGCTGCCAACTCTTAAGTAACCTATCATACCCTTTTTGAAAACTTTGTTTACCAACGGCTAATACAAGTTTGTTTTTTAAGGTGCTAACCTCACTGTTTTTTGGATAAAAGGATAAAGGATTTGGGATAACGGTACAATTTTTTAGGTTCCATTCTTTAGCATTGCCATTAGTTAATACTACAAATGTGTCATAATAACTGCCCCCAAAATCCATTAATTTAAATTTGGTTGCTGTTATTAATTTGTCAAAAAAAGATTGTTTGTCTTTTTTTATCTCTATGTTTTTAGATACATGCCTTTCATAAATCATAGGGCATTGTTTACCAACGATTAGAGGCAAAAAAAGTCCTTTTAATCCATCATCACATACAGAAATTACATCGGGCTGTATTTTTTGTATTATTTTTTGTATTCCTTTTCTGTATTGCTTAATATATTTAAATGGATTACCAATAGCTTCTATATTATGAAAAGTAAGTTTAGAATTAAAACTATAAAATAACTTCGTTTCATTTTGGTTAAGGGTAATAAAATGAATTTCATAACCATAATGTTCAGCCAAGTAACTAGCTTTAATGGATAGCACCCTTTCTAACCCACCTGGCCCATGTATTTGATTAACAATATAGAGAAGCTTCATTTTTTTATTGAATCTATTTTATATTCAAAGATGCTTTAACCTTTTCTTTTAATGGATTTGCTAAATCATGATGCCTTTCTAAATTTTCAACAATAGTATTAGAATCAATTTTTCCTTTCAAATTGAAATTAGAAGTATATTCCCCTGTTTTACTATTTACATCAATTCTATTGAATAATTCCAATATCCCATCAAAACGACATGAATCTACAAAACTATCAAACCCGTTAACGAAAATAACAGGAGTGCCCATTGCCAAGCAAGGCAAAGCACAGTGGATTCTAGAAGTTATAACCAATTTTGCTCTTGCATATTTATTTAAAAGATCTTCTGCCATTTTAAATTTCTCATCATCAGTATAGGTATTAGAAGGAGGTTCTTGATTAATAAACTCTGCAGAGTTCAACAACTCATCACTAATAAAACCTTTTAAATGTTTGGCCTTTTTACCTAATTGAAAAGCAGAACCGTTCAATATATTTTTTATTGTAATCTTAGTATTATAAAATATTTTTTCAGGTCTTGGATAACTGTACAATGGGTCTACAATATAAACAGTATCATTTCTTTCAGCATCGTTTACTTTGTATGAGTCAAGAGTTAGTGTTAAACACCCAGTAAAGTATGCATCAATACCTTTCTTTTTTAAGGTGTCGGCCGTAAACTGATCTCTACATCCAATTGGCTCATGCTTTTTTAGATAGGCAATACCTTTTTCACTTAGCATAGCAGGAGCTGCCGTATTGTTCATGTGAAAAGAAATAAAAGTTGGTTCAATGTCTTCAGAAGGCACCCAATTATGGATGTTATGCGTAAACCAACCATTCATGATTAATTTAACCTTATCTCCATGATAATCACCAAGTTTTTCCCTATTTAAATAAAGATCCACTTTAGGTAAAAATTGTTTAGCAGCTAAACTTTGTATATTATCGCCAACATTAAAAAACTTTTTATTTTCATCGTATGTAAGTAATCCGTATTTCATTGCTTCCAATTTTATTTTTTATGGCTTTATTATTGTTAGTTGTTTTTAAGTTTTCTATATAAGGCATATGTTTTTGAAAATTTATTTCGTAAAATAAATTTAACATTTGCAAGACTATTTTTTTTATTTTTTAGCTTTTCAGCTAACAAGTCATCGATTTTCCCATTAGCTATATTTTTAATTTGCTGCAATTCTTCATCAGTGTTTTTAAATATAAATGGTCCTTTTGTTACTTTAGATTTCTCCATTAATTCCCGCCAAAAATATTTCATTCCTATGCTAGAACTACCAAGTTGTAATACGTTAAACATATCAGAATAAAATTTTTCATTAACGATAAAGCCATAATTGTTAGGGTTCTCTCCTGCTAAAACCAATCCTAATATTGTGCGGTAGCATTTTTCACAATTACTACAGTTAAAGTCTTTTCTTCTTTCAGAATAACATACTCTTAAATGAATTGGGTTTTTACTTTTTGCTCCGAAATCAGCTATTAAATCAACTTTATCTTGTCTTTTTAATTCATAACCATCATGAATGACTTTTAAGCCCGACCAACTTATTTTGTTGTCAACTTCTGGTGTAGAACCCCAAGCAACATCCACTTGTTTTGTATATGAAGATGCTATATAAAGGGTTGTGTATTTTTTTATAAAGGAAAGAGGTGCTACAGAACCAATTAAAGATAATCCATGTTGGACTTTTCCCCACCACCCTATATCTTTAAGTAGCAGCTCAACTTGGTAGGTGTAAAATGTTCTTACATTGGTTTCAATGTATTCTTTTTCATTTTTTTTTAGTAAACTTTCTTTATCTATAAGGTTTGTAAAATCATTCCATTGTGTCTTATCTTCAATGGCTATATCTGCTCCATGAATTGTTATTAAATCTAATTGTTCTTCAATGGTTCTAATATAAGTTGCATATGCATCTACGCCTCCACTAAAGAGCATAGCTGATTTATTACCTGAGATACTATTTTTAATGATTTTTTTTGCTTTAACACCTCCTTTTAGAGTATAATTTGGGTATTGTTTTGAAAATTCAGTTTTTACCTCTTCAATTGCGTTAAAAAAATCTTCGTCAATTTCATCCACTTCAATATAAAAATTACCAAACCATGCAATAGGAATTATATTGGATAGAAAAGGAATTACTGCAACACTTTTAGGAATATTGCTTACATCTATTCCATATTTTATATAAAAAGAATCTTTTGTGTTAAAGTATTTTTGAACAGAAGAATCAACGGAATAATCATAGTCAATTCTTTTTCCATAATCATTAAATAAAATATTATTTAGTACTAACATTGTTACTTCTTCTTTATTTTTTTAAGAACTGGCTCAAAGGTTTTAATAATCAATTCTTTTTCAAATTCAATCAACCCCATTTTATACATAAATAATGAATATGTTAAAGTGTACAAGATTGCTTTTACAATGAAATTTAACCATCCTTCTCCTGGGATATAATTAATTACATATCCTATTCCCAAAACAAGTATAAAAACAAAGAACGTTTTATGTAGTAATTCTTTAAAGAAACGTAAAATATTGAGGTGTATTACTTTATAGTAATAGATGTTCATTATGTTTTGGACTATAAGCCAACCCGCAACTGAACCTGATATCATACCAATGGCACCATAAGTCTTTGCTAGAAATGCGCCTAGACCTGTTCCTAGAATTAAGAATATTAAATAAATGATAGCCTTAAATGAAAGTTTATTTCTAGCCTCTAAAATAGAATTCCCAAAACCTTGTACTAGCGGCAACGTATAAGCGAACATAATAATCAAAGCAATAATCCATGAATCATAATATGATTCTCCAACCCATAGAAATACAAATTGCTTCCCAAATAAGATAAAGCCCCCTAAAATAAACATAAGAGCTATAAAGGAAAGCCTTCCTATTTTTATCATCATGTCAGTTAATTGTTCTGGAGTGGCATTATGAACTGTCATTTGAGTTGCTCTTGGTAAAAAGACTCCAGAAATTGCAGTTGAAAATGCTCCATAGTAGGTTCCAAGCATAACTCCAACAGCAAAAATAGCCACTATAGTAGGGTTAGCTACAACACCAAGCACCATTTGGCCTACTCGCCATTGAAATTGGCCAACTAGGACAAAAACAAAAATCCATATTGAATACCCAAATATTTTTTTCAATAAACTAATATTAAAATTATGTAGTTTAATTTTAACTTTTAGCTTTTTAAACACAAAAAATATCATTATGATGGCTAGTAGAATGTTTAATGAAGCATCTAAAATTACCATAGCAACTGCTTTTCCTCCGTATAATAATAAGCATACAACCATAAAAGACCTGACAAGATAGCGGACAATTTTTGCTGTTTTTGGGAAAACAAATTGTTCATAGCCATAGCAAATACCTTCGAAAACCCCTGCAGGAAGACCAATAGTTAGGGTAAATACAAGGATTGCAAACATGGATTTTGCACTTTCCATTTGCTCTGGGTTTAAAGAATCTTTAAAAATCCCCTCAATATTGTAATAGCATATAATTCCAATTATTGCAACTATTGATGAAATGACTAAGTAGATTAAAAAGGTAGTAGCTAAAAAATTCTCTTCGCCTTCTTTGTCTTTTTCTGCTTGATATTTAGCGACAAAACGAACGACAGTATTTGTTAAGCCAAAATCTAAAACAGCGATATAGCCTACAAATGCACCAATTAAGGTATATAAACCAAATTCTGAATCACCTAATTTACGGATAATGAAAGGAGTCAATAATAGACCAATAACATTAGTTAAAATTATTGTTGTATAATTTAAAAAGGCTCCTTTTTTAATTTGGCTCATTTTTTATTTTTTAATGAATGAGTCTGTTATAATCGCCCACTAACATTATCTTTAAGAATGCCTTTAACATCATAAAGCACACCATTTTTATTTAATAACGCATGTAAATCTAGAGATAAGAATTTATTATGCGCAACAGTGAGTACAACGGCATCAAAACTTCCTTTTGGTAAAGATGTAACAGATGTTAAATTATACTCTTGCAATACTTCCTCTGGATTGGCCCATGGATCATAGATGGTAACCTCGGCACCAAAACTTTGAAGGTTTTGAATGACATCTACCGCTCTGGTATTACGTACATCAGGGCAATTTTCTTTAAACGTAATTCCCAGCACCAATATGTTAGAGTTTTTTATTTTAAGATCGTTCTGTACCATTAATTTTATGACCTCGGAGGCTACGTATTGCCCCATACTATCATTTAGCCGTCTACCTGCCAGAATAATTTCTGGATGGTATCCAAATTCTTGTGCGCGCTGTGCCAGATAATAAGGGTCTACACCAATACAATGCCCTCCGACTAGGCCTGGTTTAAATGGTAAAAAGTTCCATTTAGTGCCAGCTGCTTCTAAAACGGCATGGGTATCTATATTCATTAAATTAAAAATCTTTGCCAACTCATTGACAAAGGCAATGTTGATGTCTCTTTGGGAGTTTTCAATTACTTTGGCAGCTTCAGCAACTTTAATAGTTGGAGCCAAATGGGTGCCTGCTGTAATAACGGATTGATACAGAGCATCTACTTTTTCTCCTATTTCTGGTGTTGAACCAGAGGTCACTTTTAATATTTTTTCAACGGTATGTTCCTTGTCCCCTGGATTGATACGTTCTGGGGAGTAGCCAGCAAAGAAACCTGTATTGAATTTTAGACCACTTATTTTTTCTAGAACAGGAATACACTCTTCTTCTGTTGCTCCAGGATATACGGTGGATTCATAGATGACAATATCTCCTTTCTTTAATACTTTCCCAACAGTCTCGCTAGACTTATATAAGGGTGTTAAGTCTGGTCTGTTATTTTTATCTACTGGAGTAGGAACGGTTATGATAAAATAATTACAATCTTTGATGTCTTCTAATTTTGAAGAACAATACAAACCTGTTTGCATGGTACTATTGTCTGCTAAAACTCCTTGTAAAACATCATCTGATACTTCTAAGGTGCTATCCTTGCCAGACATAAGTTCTTGAATTCTATTTTCATTGATATCAAAACCAATAACTGGGTATTTAGTAGCAAATAAACGAGCCAAAGGCAGCCCAACATAACCTAAGCCTATTACAGCTATTTTAATTGAATTCATATTGTTTTTTTACCTATTTGATAATATTCAAAACCTTTATTCTTCATTCGGGTATCATCATATTGATTTCTGCCATCAAATACAATAGGATTTTTTAACTGTAGTTTTAATTCTTCAAAATCTGGAGAGCGAAACTCTTTCCATTCTGTTAACAAAACCATTGCATCCGCATTTTTTAGCGTATCGTATTTAGAATTAAAATAAGAGACATTTTTTATGTCTTTTAAATAAAAATGTTCAGCTTCTTCCATCGCTTTAGGGTCGTAAACATTAATTTTAGCACCGCGTTTTACCAATTCGTTGATGACATAAATAGCTGGAGCTTCCCTCATATCGTCAGTTTCTGGTTTAAAAGCCAACCCCCAAATTGCAAATGTTTTCCCTTGTAAGTTTTCACCAAACCGATGAATAATTTTATTGGCAATCACCAATTTTTGTTTGTTGTTGACAATTTCAACAGCTTCTATTAATTTGGCCGTATAGCCATTTTTTTCGGCAGTTTTCTTTAGTGCCTTTACATCTTTAGGAAAACATGATCCGCCATACCCACTTCCTGGATAAATAAAACTGTACCCAATTCTACTGTCAGAACCGATACCAACACGTACTTTATTTACATCTGCACCAACAAGCTCACATATATTGGCAATTTCATTCATGAACGAAATTTTTGTTGCCAGCATGGCATTGGCCACATATTTGGTCATTTCGGCAGATTTCACATCCATAGTAATAATCCTTTCTGTTGTTCTAAAAAAAGAGGAGTATAGAGTATTCATCTGCTCTTTGGCAAAATCGTTATCAGTGCCAATAACCACCCTGTCTGGTTTCATAAAATCACTGATGGCATCTCCTTCCTTTAAAAATTCTGGGTTGGATACCACATGAAAATCAATTTGTACACCCCGCTTGTCCAGCTCTTTTTGAACGGTATTTTTTACTTTGTCCGCCGTACCAACTGGCACAGTAGATTTATCAACAATAATGAGTGTGTGCTGCATGTTCTGACCAATTTCTTTTGCAACCTGTAATACGTATTGTAAATCTGCAGAACCATCCTCACCCATTGGGGTTCCTACTGCAATAAAAACAATGTCACATTTTTTTAAATGTTTGGGTAGATCAGTACTAAAATGAAGTGTTTTATTTTGAAAATTTCGTTTAACCATGGCATCGAGACCAGGTTCATAGATGGGAATTACGCCTTGTTTTAACCCTTCAATTTTTTTTTGATCTATATCTATGCAGGTAACTGTATTTCCCATTTCAGAAAAACATGTTCCACTAACAAGACCAACATATCCTGTGCCAACAATTGTTAAGTTCATTTTTAATTATTATAAATTATTCCAATACCATTTAACAGCTTCTTCCAGACCTTGTTCAATATTGTATTCTGGATTATAGCCCAGTAAGGTTTTGGCTTTGTCTATAGAGGCAAGAGAGTGGGGGACATCTCCTTGTCTTGTAGGCCCATATATGGTTTCCACTTTTGCAATTTCAGAATCAAACTCGCTTAAATATGTTTTTAAATGAGCTATTAATTCATTTAAATCGGTCCGTTCTCCATAAGCCACATTGTAAACGTTGTCTATTGCTTTATTATTGTTGGTAATTAAAGCTCTAATATTCATTTGTATGACATTGTCTATATAGGTAAAGTCCCGTGAGTAACTACCATCTCCATTAATTGTGGGGGATTCATGGCTCATTAATTGGGTGACAAATTTTGGTATTACTGCTGCATACGCACCATTTGGGTCTTGCTTTCTTCCAAAAACATTAAAATAACGCAGCCCTATGGTCTCCATTCCATATGTTTTACTGAAAATCTCTGCGTACAGTTCATTAACATATTTAGTGATTGCATATGGTGATAATGGCTTTCCAATTTTCTCTTCTACTTTTGGCAGCCCTTGTGAGTCACCGTAAGTTGAGGAACTAGCTGCATATACAAAGCGCTTGATTTTTGCATCTCTAGTGGCAACCAACATATTTAGGAATCCAGAAACATTTACATCGTTAGTCGTAATTGGATCGTTAATAGAACGTGGAACAGAGCCTAAAGCAGCCTGGTGAAGTACAAAGTCTACAGTATGGCATGCTTTTTTACAATCTTCTAGATTTCTTATATCTCCTTCAATTAATTGAAAATTCTCATAAGGGAGAAGGGAAGTTATATTTTCTTTTTTCCCTGTGGAAAAATTGTCCAAACACGTTACTTGGTTGCCATTTTGTATGAGCGATTCACATAGGTTAGAGCCAATAAAACCTGCTCCTCCTGTAACCAGTACATGATGTTTTGGATTAAAATTTAGTGTTGATATATTCATTGTTAAAATTTAAAATGGTAAAGATGTTAAATATGACTTAATATATGGTTGTTTTTTATTTTAAGTATGTATTAAATCCGATTAAAGGAACTATTGAAGCTTTATGAATTTATTATAAAAGCATAAATCAATTTAGTTTGTAATAATTTTTATACCAGCTTATGAACGAAGCAATTCCTTTTTTTATAGATGTGCTTGGGTTATATCCAAAATCTTTGATCAATGGGTCAACATTGGCCCAAGTTTTCTTTACATCACCAGGTTGCATAGGTAATTTTTTTTTCTTAGCTACAATTCCTAGTTCTTTTTCAATTGTTGTTATAAAATCTAATAATTTTACTGCATTATTATTGCCAATATTATATATTTTATATAAATCTTCTTTGTTGATATTTTTTGATTTTCCCTTTTCTATGATTCGAATTACTCCCTCAGTTATATCATCTATGTAAGTGAAATCACGTTCTAGATGCCCATTGTTGAAAATGTTAATAGACTTTCCTTTTATAATGGAATCAGTAAATAGGAACATGGCCATGTCTGGTCTTCCCCATGGTCCGTATACAGTAAAAAATCGAAGACCAGTTGTAGGAAATCCGTATAAATGACTATAAGTATGAGCCATTAACTCATTGCTTTTTTTTGTTGCAGCATATAAACTTATTGGATGATTAACATTATCGGAAGTTTCAAAAGGGGTTTTCTTATTTAAACCATAAACGCTAGAACTACTTGCATAGACTAAATGTTTGATACTGTAATTTCTGCAGCATTCCAAAAGATTTAAAAACCCCACAATATTACTATCAATATAAGCTTCAGGATTTTCCAAACTGTATCTAACACCAGCTTGTGCAGCTAAATTACAAACTACATCAAATCTCTCTTTTTTAAAAAGTTTTGGAAGTTCATTTCTATCTTCTATGTTCAGTCTTATAAATTTAAAAGAGTTTTTTTTTGTGCTAGAAATCATATTGTTATAGATAGAAGAATTTTTTCTACCAATTCCTAATTCTTTTAAACGGGCATATTTTAAATTTACATCATAATAGTCATTAATGTTATCCAAACCAATAACATTATGCCCTTTTTCTACAAGAGATTTTGAAACATGAAATCCAATAAAACCAGCTGCGCCAGTCACCAATATATTCATATTATTTTTATATAAATCAAAGGTAGAAGGTATTTTTTAATAACAAAAATTAAAAAACCATTGTTACATATAAGCTCATTATAATTGTCAGCTATTTTTTTTAAAAAACCTAGACTTTGCATTGTGGGGTATTCAAATAGATTTCTTATTGAGAAGGGGTCAAAACTAAAATTATAAAGAAAGGTTTTGGAGGTGGTCTAATGAATAAATTTTGTTTTTCATTTTATCAAAATAAGACCAGTGGAACAACACCGTGATTCTTTTTTGGGAATAGTTGGTTTCAAGAAGCCTATTTGTTAGAAAGTTATATGATATACATGACTTTTTGATAAGCTTAAAGCCCTTAATTTGTTTGATGAACATCAATAATGCCCCACTTAATCGAATTTTCCTATCATTGAGCGAATTATAATCGCATAAACAAGTAAATACTAAATTTAGATATATTTTTACTTGTTCAATAGTCAAAGTTTTAAGTCCATCTTAAATTAAATGAATAAGACAATTATAAAAAATAAAATATGGCTTTCTTCTCCTCATATGGGGGTATTAGAGAAAGAATATGTTGAAGAAGCATTTGCGACTAATTGGATAGCTCCACTTGGACCAAACGTTAATGGTTTTGAAGAGGATATAGAAAGCTATTTAAGTTCAGAAATGAAAGTAGCAGTATTGAGTTCAGGAACCGCTGCTATTCATATGGGTTTAAAATTGCTGGGTGTTGGACAAGGAGATGAAGTTCTGTGTCAAAGTTTTACATTTTCAGCTTCAGCAAATCCAATAATATATTTGGGAGCCAAACCTGTTTTTATTGATAGTGAAAAAGATACTTGGAATATTTCACCAAAACTTTTAGAAGAAGCAATAAAAGATAGATTGCAAAAAAACAAAAAGCCTAAAGCCATTGTTGCAGTGCATTTGTATGGAATGCCATATAAAGTAGAAGCCATTAAAAAAATAGCGGATTATTATAACATACCGGTGTTGGAAGATAGTGCAGAAGCACTTGGAAGTTCATATCACGGAGTAAAATGTGGCAGTTTTGGTGATGTTTCTATTTTTTCCTTTAATGGAAACAAAATAATTACTACCTCTGGAGGAGGGGCATTGTTGTCCAAGAGCAAAGCAATTGTAGATAAAGCTATTTTTTTATCAACACAGGCAAGGGATGAAGCGCCACATTATCAGCATTCTGAAATAGGATATAATTATAGAATGAGCAATGTTTTGGCTGGAATTGGTAGAGGGCAGATACGAGTGTTGGATGATAGGGTAGAAGCCAGAAGAAGCAACCATGAGCATTATGTTGCAGAGTTAGATGGAATCACAGAAATAGAGTTCTTGAAAGAAGCAGATGGTTTTTTCTCAAATAGATGGCTAACATGTGTTTTAACACCATCGTTTAATACTCGTGAGGAAATAAGAAGGGTGTTGAATGAAGCCAACATAGAATCTAGGCCATTATGGAAGCCTATGCATAAACAGCCTATTTTTGAAGATTACCAGGCATTTTTGGATGGCACCTCTGAAGACTTGTTTAAAAGAGGCCTCTGTTTGCCAAGTGGTTCTAATTTAAGTAAAAATGATTTATTCCAAATAACCAACAGAATTAAAGACCTACTACAATGATACAAAACTACATATCTAGTAATGTGCACAAATACGCGTCCAAATGGGTGGTATTGGCCATTGATGTATTAACAATCGGCATTGCGTTTATTCTTTCTTATATTATCAGGTTTAATCTTACATTTAATTTTGAGGTAGAGATGTTGCTTGTTCAGTTGCCAGTGATTATGGTAATAGGATCTATATCTTTCCTTTTAATAGGTTCATACAAAGGAGTTGTAAGACATACTGGGGTCAGGGATGTTTACAATATTTTTAATGCAATATGCCTTTCAAGTATCTTTGCAATCTTTTTGGTAGTGATTAATCGACAGTTTGGTATATCGGATAATTTCACAATACCGTTGTCTATTATTATTATTCATAGTTTAATAGGCTTTGTATCTCTTACAGCTTCTAGATATATATTTAAAACGATGTATTACAATATATCCAACAAATTTAAATCTAGTAAGAACATACTTATCTATGGAGCAGGAGAGTCTGGCATAATTACGTTTAATGCAATTGCAAATCATTCTAACAGTAAAGTCAATGTTGTTGGTTATGTTGATAATGATTCACAAAAAGTAGGGAAGCGAATTAATGGAATAAGAGTTTATAACAAACAAATTCTTACAGAAAGGTTTATTCTACAAAATGATATATCTGAAGTAATTTTTTCAATTCAGAATATTGACCATAAGAAATTAAGAACGTTGGTGGAAAGTTTAGTTGATTTTCCAGTAAAGGTGAAAATAGTTCCTCCTGTTGAGGATTGGATAAATGGGGAATTAAAAGTTTCCCAAATTAAGCAAGTCCAGATAGAGGATTTATTGGACAGACCCCCTATTGATATTAAAAACTCTAAGGTATCCAACGAATTAAATGATAAAACCATTTTTGTGACTGGTGGAGCTGGATCTATTGGGAGTGAATTGGTTAGGCAAATATGTGACTATAACTATAAGTCCTTAATAGTTATAGATCAAGCTGAATCTGCGTTATATGACCTTCAACAAGAGTTGAAGCAAAATGGCTTCCATAATTTTATTCCAATAGTTGGTGATATAAGAGATAAAAATAGAATGAACAATCTTTTTCAGGAACACACACCAGATGTGGTTTTTCATGCTGCGGCATATAAGCACGTTCCTTTAATGGAATATAATTCATATGAAGCTATAAAAATCAATGTAACAGGTACTAAAAACATTGTTGACTTATCTTTAAATTATAATGTTGATAAATTTGTTTTTGTGTCAACGGACAAAGCTGTTAATCCAACAAATGTTATGGGGGCAACTAAAAGGATTGCGGAAATATACATTAGTTGCTTACAGCAGTTGGGAAAAACAAAATTCATAACTACTCGTTTTGGTAATGTATTGGGGTCTAATGGATCTGTTATACCCTTGTTTAGGAAGCAAATGGAAAAAGGAGGACCATTGACCTTGACCCATAAGGATGTAACAAGGTATTTTATGACTATCCCTGAAGCTTCTCAATTGGTGCTTGAAGCTGCATCTATGGGTAAAGGAGGAGAAATTTTTATATTTGACATGGGAGAGTCAGTGAAGATTTTTGATTTAGCCAAGAATATGATTAAATTATCAGGATTAAATTATCCAGATGATATAGATATAAAAATCACGGGCTTAAGACCAGGGGAGAAATTGTATGAAGAACTTTTAGCCAATGGAGAAGATACTTTACCAACATATCACAAGAAAATAATGATAAGTAAGGTTAGGGGACAGGATTATAATAAAAAAAGACATTTAATAGACGAATTATGTGTTGCAAATATGTTTTTTAATGATAATACGGTTCCTTTGATGAAAAAAATTGTGCCAGAATTTATTTCTAATAATTCTGAATTGTGCAAATTGGATAGCGTGAAAAAAATGAACTTGAAGAATATTAAAATAACAGAGGGAAAACAATTACAATCTTAGAAATTAATATACTAGTATAATTTTTTTATTATGAATATAAAGACCAATATTTTTTTTTCACCTAGAATAGTATTGCTGATATCTATAGTTTTTTTAATGACCTCTTGTGGTTCCAATAAAGATATTGTCTACTTTCAGGACAATGTGTCTTATGAGACCTTAGTGAACAAAAACAATTTTGTGCCAAAATTTAAAGTAGATGATGAAATCAGTATTTTTGTGTCCACACTTAATCCTGAGGCCAGTATTCCTTTTAATTTGTTTAGACGAGTAGGAGAAAGCGGAGCTGGTGGCGGAGATGCAAGTCAAGTTAATTATTTAGTGGATCAAAAAGGAGAAATTGATTTCCCCGTCGTAGGGAAAATTAAAATAGAGGGATTGTCCTCAGAAGAACTTAGACAGTTATTGCAGAAAGAACTTTCAGATTATTTAAAAGACCCCATTATTAATATTCGTTTGCAAAATTTCACGGTAACATTATTAGGTGAAGTTAATAGACCAGGGACTTACCAAGTTATAGGGGAGCAAATTACAATACTGGAAGCTTTGGGTCTTGCGGGAGATATGACAATAAAAGGTTTGCGGGATAATGTTATGGTAATAAGAGATTTTAATGGCACCAAAGTTTACAATAGAATAGACTTGAGAACCAAAAAAGCCATGGACTCACCTGTATATTATCTTACGCAGAATGATGTGGTATATATTCAGCCAAATGGTTCAGCTGTATCAGAATCAAGCTTAGACAATAGAATTACAGTTGGATTGTCTATATTATCTCTATTGGTTACAACTACATTATTTTTAATTAGATAATTTAACCCTTATTTTTTTTATGAGTTTAAGTCCTCAAAATTTTTCAGTAGATACTATTGATTTCAAGGAATTATTTAAATCATATACCAAACATTGGTTGTGGTTTGTGGTGTCACTAGTTGCATGCATTGTTTTTGTATTTGTAAATTTGAGGTATGAAACACCAGAATATTTAGCTCAGGCAACTATTCAAGTGGTTGATAATAGAGCTTCTTCAGAATTAAATGTTTTTAGTGATTTAGAAATCCTTTCAGGAGGAGGAGGAAGTAATGCTATTGAAGATGAGATTCTTAATTTTAAATCTAGATCTAACCTTATAGAGGTTACAAAAAACTTAAATCTTAATGTCAAGGTATATGCTCTAGGGGATATAATTGATTCTGAGGTTTATCAAAACCGCCCCTTTATTATCAATTTTATTGAGTCAGATTCAATTATTCATAATGCTAGTTATAGTTTTTATATTCATTTGTCCAATAATACAACATTTGGTTTCTCTACAGAAAAAGATGGGCCGGTTAAAGTGTTTCCTTTTGGAAAAAATATCCCAACTAGAGTAGGTGATGTTATTGTAACCCCTACTACACTGGGCAATTATTCTGGATTAAAAGGAAGAAAATATAGAATTGATTTAACACCTGTAACTATTGTTGCTCAAAATTACCAAAGTAGAATGGGTATTGCCCCTGCACAAAAAGGAGCTAGTATTTTGGGTATTTACCTAAACGATCCAATACAGATAAAAGCTAAGAACATTATTAATGAATTGATTTTTGTTTACAATAAAAATACTGTACAAGACGCAAGAGCTATTGCTGATAAAACATCAACATTTATTAATGATCGAATAAATAGCATTTATTCGGATTTGTCTTCAGTTGATGAAACAGCAGAAAACTTTATGACCAGTAGAGGGTTGACTGATATCGCATCCCAGTCTAGCTTAAATTTAAGTACAGGAGCTGTGAATGAGCAGGCACTTAGAGATACGCAAATACAGTTGAATATAGCCTCATCTATGCAAGATATAGTAGATAATTCTGAAGGTTTTGAAATTTTACCTTCTAATGTTGGTCTTGATGATGCTTCAATTGCTACAACAACAGCTAGATATAATGAACTAGTTCTACAAAGAGAAAAATTTCTGATAAGCTCTAATGAAAAGAACCCAGTGATTGTAAACTTGGATCAGCAATTGACAAGTTTAAAAAGAAATATGCTGTCTAGTTTAAATAGTAAAACCAATAATTTAAATCTTCAGGCCAATAGTTTAAGTCAGCAGTTATCAAAAATAAATTCAAGATTGTATTCGGCTCCTAAAAATGAAAGAACTTTAAGGGACATTACAAGGAAACAAGAAACAAAAGAAACCCTTTATTTGTATTTGCTTCAGAAAAGGGAAGAATCCCAAATTGCATTTGCTTCTTCAGAACCTAATATTAAAGTTATTGATTCAGCTTATAGTTATAGTAATGCACCCGTAGGCACAAGCAAGCGAATTATTTATTTAGGCGCAATTTTTATGGGATTGTTGATTCCTTTTTTTATAATTTATATTAAAGGACTATTAGACACAAAAATTCATAATAAGATTGATTTAGAGAAATTAGTGGAAGGTATACCTGTCTTAGGGGAATTGCCTAGGCTAACCAAAAAAGAGGGAAAATTGATTCAAAATGAAGACCGCTCTGTTTTAGCAGAATCTTTAAGAATCATGAGAACAAGCTTAGATTATTTAATAAAATCTAAAAAAACAGCAGGGAAAGGGAACATTATTTTTATTACCTCTAGTACTTCAGGAGAAGGAAAAACATTTATATCCTCAAACTTGTCAATGGTACTGGCAAGTACCAATAAAAAGGTACTGTTGATAGGAGCGGATATACGGAATCCTAAGTTATATACTTTTTTCTCAGGAGATAAAATTGATAAAATGTCCAAATATGTTAGAAATAAGGATGCTGGGCTTACTGAGTATTTGTATGATGATAAATTGAATATTAAAGATATCATAAACCCCATGTTGGTATATGAAAATACAATAGATGTTGTTTATTCTGGTAGAATACCACCAAACCCTGCTGAATTGTTAATGAGCAATAGACTACAAGAAATGTTTAAAGAGGTTTCTGAAATTTATGATTATGTGATTGTAGATACAGCTCCTCTTATGGTAGTGGCCGATACACTTTTAATTAGTGATTATGCAAACCATATTGTATATGTAACAAGGGCACATATAACGGAGAAGAAAGCAATTCATTTTCCGTTAAAACTTCAAAAAGAAGGAAAAATAAATGGACTTTCTTTCATTGTTAATGATGTAAGGTCTACAAATCTTGGTTATGGAGGTAAGTATGGTTATGGTTATGGTTATGGTTATGGAAAGATAATGAAGAAATGGTGGAAGTTTTAAACGTCAATAAAAATTATTGATTGTTTTTTCTATTACAGGAAATAAAGTATCTAATATTTTTTTAGATACAGTTACTTTTTTTAAACTATTTAATTGATGCATATTGTGAACGTCACTAGCCATAAAGTCAATTAAGCCCTTGTCCAATAGTTTGTATGTGGTTTTTTGAACTTCTTTACCATAGTAATTACTAAGAGACAATAAATTCATTTGAAACAGTAGTCCTTGTTCTTTGTACCTTAAATATTTTCCAAAATCATTATGCAAATAACCACACCTTTCTGGGTGGGCAAAAATAGGAAAATATCTAGCAGAAGCAATTTGTTGGATTGCATCATCAAAATTTATAGAGGGTTGTAAATAAGACATTTCCACCAACAAATAACTTTTTCTCAAAGGCATTATTTGTCCATTTTCTAAAATAGATTCAAAATTGTCATCTATCATATGTTCAGCAGCAGCATCAATTGAGATATCTTTCATATTTTTTTTGAGAAGCTCATTCTTGAGTTTGGTCAATGAATCTTCAATGGTCTTTGGAGTATTGGGATAATAGTTGTGCATAATGTGTGGCGTGGCAATAAAAATTTTTACTCCAAATTCAGAAAATCCCTTTATAAGATCAATAGATTCGTCAACAGTTTTGGCCCCATCATCTATTCCTGGAAGTATATGGTTATGAATGTCTACAAAGCCTTCTAAATAGTCTACTAGAAAAAATTTCTTACTAAAAATATGAAACATAGATTACAAATATCATTCAAAAATAGTGTTTCTAGCTTTATTGATTAGGTAAGTTTTTTTGAAGTTTGAAAAAAAGTTGGGATATAGGAATCAACATCAATCCAGAAATAATGAAAAGGATAAATGATATTCTTAAATTAAATGCATGGGCCAGATAGCCTATCAACGGTGGGCCAACCAACATCCCTAGTATGCCATACGTAGCTATTATGGATATCGCCATTCCTGGGGAATATTTTTTTGATGTACCCGCTAATGCAAATGTCATGGGGAAAACAGATGCCGTTCCAAACCCAACCAAACAAAAACCAATCATAGATGCCCAAAATGTAGGGAAAATTATAGCTAATCCAATACCCAAAGAAATGAATGAGGCACTTATGATATATGTTTTTTTCATGCCTATATTTTCAATAAGCCTATCGGAAAAAAACCTTGATAAAGCCATACAGCTCATAAAAATTAGATAACCAAAGGTGAATATTTCTTCTCCGATCACTTCTTTAAAGTACACGCCGCTCCAATCATACATACCTCCTTCACATACCGCAGCAAAAAATACAAGTATGCCCAAATACAATATAAAAGGGTCAGGTTTTCCCAAAATTAATTTATTCCCAGAGGAAGAGCGGTCGTTTTTTATTAGAAAAAAATATGCTACTATTGTAATTGTGAAAGTAAAAACCGCAACATAGGTCAAGTGGAGTCCCATGTCTATATTTAATTTTACCATAAGGGTGGAAAAACCTACACCAGCAAGCCCTCCCGTACTCCAAATGCCATGAAAAACGCCTATTATTTTCTTTTTGTACTTATTTTGGAGGGTAATAGATTGTGTATTAATAGCAATATTTAGGATTCGCATACAAAATGAGAAAAAACAAATTGCAATCACCAATAAAAAAGGAGTGTGGGCGTAGCCAATAAATATCAATGATATTGAAAAGAATAGAAAAGAAACTAATAAAGGAACCCTGCTGTTAAAACGTGACACCAACCATCCAGAAATTGGAAGCCCAATCATTGAGCTTATTGGCATAGCCAAAAGAATACTACCTAGTTCTGCTTCATTAAAATTAAAAAAAGCTTTAATTGTAGGTATACGTGATGCCCATGTTGAAAAACAAAACCCAGAAAGAAAAAAATAAACACTTAAAGCAACACGTTGCTTGGCTTTTAAATCCATTGTCATTATTTCAACTGCAAATATCCGAGGTAATTTTCAAAAAAAAGATAACTTTTGAATGAAAATTCACTAATCATTAATTTTTTATGTTCTTATTGAAAAAGTGATTCAGATTAAAAAATAAAAGAGTAATTAAAGTATAATGAATCACCTTTTTTTACGGAAAAGCATGGGAGAACCAAGTTACTTTCCGATACAGAAATTCGCAAAGATGTTTCCCAATAAATCATCACTGGTAATCTCACCCGTAATCTCACCAAAATGATAGAGCGCCTGTCTTATGTCTATTGCCAATAAATCTCCTGAAACACCTTCATCTAGACCAAATTGCACTTTTTCTACCTCCTCCAAAGCTTTTAAAAGGGAATTGTAATGACGAGAATTGGTCACAATGGTTTCATTGTTCCTTAGTGCACCTATATTGATAAGGTCTAAAAGGGTATCCTGTAACTGACCTATACCCTGTCCGGTTTTGGCCGATAACAACAATGCAGTCGGTAATTCATTGTATATAGTGGATAGTTGCCTTTTATTAAGTGAATCAATCTTATTGATGACTGTGATCAACGGCTTTTGTGGGTGCTTCTGTTGTAATTTTTCAAGGGTAGATATTAATAACGGAATATTCTTATCATCAACCATTAATTGATTACCATCAACCAAATAGAGTACCACTTCTGATTTTTCTATTTTTTCAAAGGTTTTTTTAATGCCAATACTTTCAACAATGTCCTTTGTCTCTCTAATACCTGCCGTGTCTATAAACCTAAAACCAATGCCGCCAATGGAAATCTCATCCTCAATGGCATCTCTGGTAGTGCCCGCTATCTCACTTACAATTGCTCGCTCCTCATTTAACAGGGCATTTAAGAGTGTGGATTTACCAACATTGGGTTCACCCACTATAGCAATGGGGATTCCGTTTTTTATGACATTGCCAACAGCAAAACTGTCAATCAATTTTTTTAACACTTCTTGGATTTTGACCAATAGATTTTTGAATTGTGTTCTATCGGCAAACTCTACATCTTCCTCAGAAAAATCGAGCTCTAATTCTATTAAGGAAGCAAAATTGAGCAGTTCTTCCCTTAGCTTTTTAATTTCATAGCTAAAGCCCCCGCGCATTTGTTGCATGGCCACTTTATGGTTGGCCTCATTGTCACTGGAAATTAAATCGGCCACAGCTTCTGCCTGACTTAGATCCAACTTCCCGTTTAAGAAAGCTCTTAAAGTGAACTCACCTGGATTAGCCATTCTACAGCCCTTCCTAATAAACAATTGAATAATTTCTTGTTGTATATATAAAGAACCATGACAGGAAACTTCTATCACATTTTCACCCGTATATGAATGTGGTTCTTTAAAAACGGAGACCAAAACTTCATCCAATGTTCTTTCTGCATCTACAATATGACCCAAATGTATAGTATGGCTTTTTTGTTTTCTTAAATCTTTACCTCTGATGGATTTAAATAGGGGAGAAGCAAGCGCTATAGCTTTGGCGCCAGAAATACGAATTACGGCTATTGCCCCTGCACCAGAAGGGGTAGCCAAGGCTACTATGTCATCATCATATTCCATAGCTGCAAAAGTACAAATAGTTATTAAATGTAACATTTTTCATTAAAAAACGACTTATAAGTATAAACCCCTTAAAACAATCAAAAAATGGAAATCATCAATCAAAAAACAATGCGGGTTGACAATAAAACTTTAGCAATTGCACATCTTACACAATTATTAGATTATGTCACAGGATTTGGTGGACTTATAATTCCTTTAGTCATATGGGCAACGTCCAAAGATTCTATTGAGAAAATGGATGAACATGGAAAAGCCATTATCAATTTTCAATTGAGCATGATACTGTACATTATTCTTAGTATTCCAGCTGTTTTATTGCTTGGTCTGGGAATTTTAACCTTAATAGGTATCGGTATTATAGGATTTGTATTCCCAATTATAAGCGCAATTAGGGCCAGTAATGGAGAATCACCGTACTATCCGTTGAGTATAAAATTTATTTAACGGATTGATTATAAAGTAAAAAGGGCAATACTGAAAAGTATTGCCCTTTTTAACTATGTATTTATTTTTTAGTTGTTCAGCATTACTGGCATCACCAACATAATAACTTGTTCACCTTCATCCAATCCGTCGGACGGAGTTAAAATACCTGCTCTGTTAGGTAGACTCATTTCTAAGGTGATTTCATCTGATGTTAAGTTGCCCAACATTTCTACAAGAAATCTAGAATTGAAGCCTATTTGCATATCATCGCCCTGATAAGAGCATGTTAAACGCTCTTCTGCTTTGTTGCTATAATCAACATCTTCCGCAGAGATATTCAGTTCTGCACCAGCAATTTTCAATCGGATTTGATGTGTTGTTTTGTTAGAGAAAATAGAAACTCTTCTCACAGAACCTAATAATTGATTTCTGGCAATGCTCAACTTATTTGGATTCTCTTTAGGAATCACAGCTTCATAATTAGGGTATTTTCCATCAATTAATCTACATACCAATACTGTGCTTCCATAAGTAAATTTAGCATTGCTCTCATTGTATTCTATGATGACATCATCTTCACTGCCAGCCAAAATACCTTTTAATAGATTTAATGGTTTCTTGGGCATAATGAATTCCGCAACTTGGGAAGCAGTAACATCCGTACGCTGATATTTTACTAATTTATGGGCATCAGTGGCCACAAAAGTTAAGCTTTCAGGAGAAAACTGAAAGAACACACCACTCATCACAGGTCTAAGGTCATCATTCCCTGCTGCAAATATGGTTTTGTTGATAGCAGTTGCTAAAATGTCTCCAATAATAGTTGTAGAGCTTGGATTTGAAAGTTCCACAGCCTTTGGGAATTCTGTCCCATCAGCGTATGCCAAAGCATATTTACCATGGTTGGAACTTATTTCAACGGTATTGTTTTCTTCAACAACAAAGGTCAAAGGTTGTTCTGGAAATGTTTTTAATGTTTCCAATAACAATCTAGCGGGTACGGCAATGACACCCTCATTGTCTGAATCAACATCTAAAACAGAACTCATGGTAGTTTCTAAGTCTGATGCAGAAACAGTTAGTTTGTTTTGTTTTAAATCAAACAAAAAATTATCCAAAATGGGCAAAGTATTGCTGTTGTTAATGACGCCGCCTAAAACTTGTAGCTGCTTTAATAAATAAGTACTGGATACTATAAATTTCATTAGTTGCTCTTTTTAAGTATAAATCTATGTTAGAAAAAGGACTTGTTTTCTCCCTTACTTTATCAAAAGTTCTCAAAATGTCCTAGAAACAAAGGTATTTGAATTGACCTTTTTAAGAAAACAAACTTATTAACACTTAAGTCCCGTATTTCTTCTTTCTGATATAGCAGAAAAGCATGCCAAAAAGAAGTGTCAAGACTATTGGAACACCAATGTTAATCAACTGCCACTTGTTTTTTTGATTTACTGTTTTTTCTTGTCCCAATAGCGGAATCGATACTTTTTTATTACGAATGTTTATAAGTCCATTGTCGTCCAATAGGTGATTTATGCTGTTTAACAAGAACTCTTTGCTGCCATAAAAGTTATTAATCTATTTGCCATATCCCAAATCCAATGATCTACCATTTCTTGTTTTGTTTTTAAGAATAGAAACACCTATGGCACCAAAAGGGAAAATTTACTGGGGTCGGAAAAGCCGTATTCAAAAAGATTGAATTGTCCTTTAAAAACTTATAAGTACAATCCGCATAGCCCTAGAAGATGAAAATAATCAAGTACCCAATGGAAGAGGTGAAGAAGGATTGTATTTCACGTTTGTATATGACAAGTAAATAGTATAATTGGTTGCTTAACTAAATAATCATAAAAAATTGATGGTAATGGTATCCCTATAATCAAGCCCCAGTAGGGTAGAAGCTCCACCAACCGTATTTAAATTACTTTTATAGATGGCAAGTTCTATATAACCTGATGAATTAAAAAGAGCTAATAAATCCCCAGGCCCTTTACGTTGGTTTTTTTCAAGGTCAAAATTTATGATGTCACTATACTTATGGTGAATTTCTGTCATTTTTTTGTTTCTGGCGCTCAACTCAAACTTCCTTCCGTTTCTATAAGCTTCAAACAAACTTTTCTGAATATTGGTCACTACATTGCCATAATTATCAATATAAATGACACTGCCGGTAATGGTTTTCCCATTATCAGAAACTCTTGGGGAAAATTCCCTTAACTCTTTTAATGCTGTAAACGGTTTGCCAACAACCTCTAAAGTGCCGCCACGGGCAATATGGCAGGCCACTTGCACAAAAACATCCAACACGGGGAAAGAACCATGTACTGGGTTGGGAATATTGATTTCCACAATTTTTTCTGGCTCAATTTCAGAAGTGATCAAGCATATGACACCATTATTGGCCGCTATAAAATAATGACCGTCCACTAAGACTGCTATATGTTGATTTTCAAGAGTCGGTTCAGAATCTACACCAACAATGTGTATGGTGCCTTCTGGAAATGCTTTATAGGAGTTTTTTAGAAGATAGGCACATTCCTGAATATTAAAAGGGCTAATGGAATGTGAAATATCAACAATTTTGGCGTCTGCCAGTTCTTTGTAAATAGTGCCTTTTATAGCGCCTACAAAATGGTCTTTGTGCCCAAAATCAGTAGTTAGTGTAATAATTGCCATGCAAGCGCTGTTGATATGTTTTTACTGGTGCAAACTGATTTTTACTTAAGTTTGTAGAACAAAATTACACAAAAAAATAGCTACAGGAAATATATCTTTTAACCAAAATTGTTAAACACAAATATTCTTTGAACGAACTTATAATAGAACTTACTGAAATTAGTCCAAGAGAGTTTTTTGGGCATAGAAATGAAAACATAGATTTATTGAAGAAATACTTTCCAAAATTAAAGATTGTTGCTCGTGGAAGTAAGATAAAAGTATATGGTAATGAAGAGTTGTTGAACGAGTTTGATAAGCGATTTGTGATGCTTACCAATCATTTTGCCAAATACAATAAATTGGATGAAAATATAATTGAAAGAATTTTGATGAGCAGTGGTGAAGAGGATTATGAATCATCTAATGGCAGTGGTGATGTATTGATCCACGGTGTTAATGGCAAGTTGATAAAAGCAAGGACAGTCAATCAAAGAAAAATGGTTGATGCCGCCAAGAAAAAAGATATGATTTTTGCTATTGGACCTGCAGGTACAGGGAAAACCTACACAGGAGTTGCATTGGCGGTCAAGGCATTGAAAGCAAAGGAAGTAAAGAAGATTATATTAACCAGACCTGCGGTGGAAGCAGGGGAAAATTTAGGTTTTTTGCCAGGGGATTTAAAAGAGAAGTTAGATCCTTATATGCAACCACTTTATGACGCATTACGGGATATGATTCCTTCCGAAAAACTGGCGCATTATATAGAAAATGGAACCATACAAATAGCACCTCTGGCATTTATGCGAGGTCGTACTTTAGACAATGCTTTTGTGATTTTGGATGAAGCTCAAAACACCACACATGCGCAAATGAAAATGTTCCTAACACGTATGGGGAAAAATGCCAAATTCTTGATTACCGGGGATCCTGGGCAAATAGATTTACCCAGACGAATAACATCTGGTCTAAAAGAAGCTTTATTAGTGTTGAAAAATATTCAAGGAATAGAAATCATCTACTTGGATGAAAAAGATGTCATTAGACATAAATTGGTAAAAAAGGTAATAGACGCATACAAGAATATTGAACATTAAAATTAAACCCATTACATGTCGAATACAATTATAGATACCAATTTTAACTTTCCAGGACAACAAAGTGTATACAAAGGAAAGGTACGGGCAGTATATCAGTTAGAAAATAATATATTGGTCATGGTGGCCACTGATAGACTTTCTGCTTTTGATGTTGTGATGTCAAAGGGAATTCCTTACAAAGGACAGATATTGAATCAGATTGCCACAAAAATGATGGCTGCTACTACAGATATTGTTCCCAATTGGCTTATTGCCACACCAGACCCAAATGTAGCTGTGGGACACGCCTGTGAACCATTTAAGGTAGAAATGGTGATTAGGGGCTATATGTCAGGTCATGCCGCCCGTGAATACAAAGCCGGCAAAAGAATGCTCTGTAGTGTGCTTATGCCCAATGGGATGAAGGAGAATGATAAATTTCCAGAACCTATCATCACACCTGCTACAAAAGCCGAAATGGGAGATCATGATGAAGATATTTCCCGCGAGGATATTTTAAAACGGGGCATTGTTTCAGAAGAAGATTATATCGTTTTAGAAAAGTATACAAAAGCGTTGTTTCAACGAGGTGCTGAAATTGCTGATGGGCGAGGGCTAATACTGGTGGATACCAAATATGAATTTGGAAAAACCAAAGACGGTAAGATTGTCCTGATTGATGAAATCCACACCCCAGATTCGTCACGCTATTTTTATAAAGAAGGGTATCAAGAAAGGCAAGAAGCAAGTGAACCTCAAAAACAATTGTCTAAAGAATTTGTACGCCAATGGTTAATATCCAATGGTTTTCAAGGGCTTGAAGGGCAAACCACCCCAGAAATGCCTGATGAATATATAGAAACTGTTTCTGAACGCTATATTGAACTCTATGAGAATATAATGGGAGAAACCTTTGTAAAGGCAGATGTCACCAATATTCAGGAACGAATAGAAGAGAATGTGCTACAATATTTAAAAAAATAAGTTTTATTGCCTTCATTAAGGTAGAAGACCAGTTAGATTTTTAAAACCTGACAGGTCTTTTTTGTTATGTTTCATGTTTTCAGGAATTAAAAATTTGTAACTCCCAAAGAGTTTTACTTATCTTACAAGCTTAATCAACCAACTAAACTCTATCCATGGATAAAGAAGCAAGAAAAAAATACTGGAAAGAAAACCTAAAATACCTTGCCATTCTATTGGCCGTATGGTTTGTGGTTTCTTTTGGTTTCGGCATTTTATTGGTAGACCAACTTAATACAATTAAACTGGGCGGCTTTAAACTGGGCTTTTGGTTTGCCCAACAAGGTTCTATCTATGTCTTTGTAGTACTGATATTTATCTACGTTCGCTTAATGAATACTTTGGATAAAAAATATAACGTAAACGAGTAGAAATTATGGATGTACAAACGTGGACGTATATTTTAGTAGGAATTACTTTTTCACTTTATATAGGAATTGCAATTTGGGCAAGAGCAGGATCTACCAAAGAGTTTTATGTAGCTGGTGGTGGCGTGACACCTTTGGCAAACGGATTGGCCACAGCTGCAGATTGGATGTCGGCAGCCTCCTTCTTGGGAATGGCAGGTTTAATTTCCTTTAATGGGTATGATGGTTCTGTATATTTAATGGGCTGGACAGGCGGTTATGTGCTGTTGGCATTGTTGCTTGCACCATATTTACGAAAGTTTGGAAAATTCACAGTGCCAGATTTTATTGGTGATAGGTACTATTCCAATGTGGCAAGGACCATAGCGGTAATATGTGCTCTATTGGTATCTTTCACCTATGTGGCAGGGCAAATGAGAGGAGTGGGCTTGGTCTTTTCAAGATTTTTAGAAGTAGACATTAATGTAGGTGTCATCATAGGAATGGTCATTGTATTGTTCTATGCCGTTCTTGGAGGCATGAAGGGGATTACCTATACCCAAGTGGCACAGTATTGTGTACTCATTTTTGCCTTTATGGTACCTGCAATATTCATTTCCATACAAATGACTGGCAACCCAGTTCCACAATTGGGAATGGGCAGTGATGTACTGGGAGAGAACATATCCTTATTGGATAAGCTGGATGGCTTATCAACCGATTTAGGTTTTGCACAATATACCAATGGCTCAAAATCCATGATAGATATTTTCTTTATCACAGCTGCCCTAATGGTGGGTACAGCTGGATTGCCACATGTTATAGTGAGGTTTTTTACAGTGCCCAAGGTTAAAGATGCCCGTAAATCAGCAGGCTATGCATTGTTGTTCATAGCAATCCTTTATACTACGGCACCAGCAATTGCAGTTTTTGCGAGAGTCAATCTAATAGAGACTGTGAGTAATAAAGATTATGAAAATATGCCTGAATGGTTCTCTAAATGGGAGGATACGGGTCTGATAAAATTTGATGATAAAAATGGAGATGGGGTGATTCAGTATGTGGCTAATGAAAATGTAAATGAGTTGACCATTGACAAAGATATTATGGTTTTGGCAAACCCTGAAATTGCCAACTTGCCCAATTGGGTGATTGCTTTGGTGGCAGCAGGTGGATTGGCGGCAGCGTTATCCACAGCAGCAGGGTTATTGTTGGTAATATCCACCTCTATATCCCATGATTTGATAAAGAAACAGATAAAACCGGATATTTCCGATAAAGAGGAACTGATAGCTGCACGTTTATCAGCAGTTGTTGGTGTTTGTGTGGCTGGTTATTTTGGTATCAACCCGCCAGATTTTGTGGCGGCAACAGTAGCGCTTGCCTTTGGGCTTGCCGCTGCCTCATTTTTCCCTGCTATAATTATGGGTATTTTTAATAAGAAAATGAATATGGAAGGAGCTGTTTCAGGAATGGTGGTCGGGATACTTGTCATGCTTTTTTATATGGTCAAATTTAAGTTTGGCTGGTTTGGTGGTGGTACAACAGATGATTATTGGTTTGGTATTTCTCCAGAAGGATTTGGAACCGTGGCCATGGTATTGAATTTTATTGTAGCTATAGTAGTTTCAAAGTTTACACCAGAACCGCCAGAAGAAGTGCAGGAATTGGTTGAGAACATCCGTATCCCTAGTGGAGCAGGGGATGCAATTGATCATTAAAGTTTGCTATTGTCTAAATGTTCCTATTGGTATTTTATAATAGTCAAAATGCTCATGAAAAAATAAACCCCTTTTTGGGGCTTATATAATTTGGTTTCATTAAAAGAAATCACTGGTTTTGCGACCTTAAACAATTTTGTTTATAAATTCATCAATGTTAACATTCAGTCCTTCGGCAACTCCTGTCCCTAATCTTGGACTTACCCTGGACCAATGACATAACTGTTGGTTGATGATTGATTGGAAAATAGAGGTGGAATAAAAACTTATTCTTTACCATCCACATAATCTTGCAGATAGGCATAACGTTGGGTCAACTTTCCATTTTGTGTCATTCTTGCACGCTCCAAAACCCCATTTTTATCATCATTAAAAAATGCTGGTATAACGTGTGTTGAAAATGCCTCCCCAAAACCAACACTTGCATCTTTTGGAAGCTCACAGGGCAAATTATCCACTGCCATGACAGCTATTGCGTTAGGATTTTTAAAATCAGTTTCCAGTTCTGTCATTGGATTATACCCATAAATAGGTTCTGCAATGGTGGATGGCCTTATAGTTGTGGCCACGGGTCCATCTATATCACAACTCACATCTGCCACTACTTTAATTTTAAAATCAGGAAGTTTTGCATCTTCCCTTGTATATAAATAGGGAGCGCCATCACCATAAAAGTGTCCTGCTATATAGAAGTCCGTTACTTTGGCAAATCGGAAAAAATTGGATTTATATTCCTCTGGATGGGCGAAAAAATCTTGCATGGTTCCTTTTACCCCGTCTTTCCTTAAATTATACTCAGAAACATCTACTTGACAATAAACAGCTTCATTAAAATCTTCCTCCAAATATTCTTGTACCCCAACTTCTTTAAGGTTTATGGCATCTAACATTTCTTTGGCCCCGTTCCCTACTCTACCCTTGCCTGTTAAAAATATTTTAATTTTGAAAAGTTTTATTTTTTTTAGTTCGGAAATCAATGCTTGTTGGTCTGGCAATGTTTCTGCTTTGGGCAATTGAAACAGTCCTAATTTTAAACCATAAGTTCTAAAACCATTATATGCCCCAACAATACCTGCATAGCGGCCAAATGCCACCAAACGCTTTCCGTTTTGCTCTGTAATTACCTCATGGTCATATAATTCTATATTTTTATCTAAAACAGCCTGTAGCAATTCTCTGTTATATGCCTGCTTTTTTATGGTATGTGAAAAGAAAAAATATTTTTTATCTGGAATCAAAGCATCAATAGGCACTTCTTTTACGCCAATGAGCACATCACATTGTTCCATATTTGAACTCATTTTTAACCCAGCGGTTTTGTATTCTTCATCTTTAAAAATACGTATTGGTGAAGGTTCCACAAAAATTTTGGCTTTTGGATTGCTTTGTATGACTTTTTGGCAAGCTTCTGGCGATAGCACAACTCGCCTATCTGGTGGGTTTTTACGCTCTTTTATGATTCCGAACTTCATAAATTTATTTTGGTATAAATTTTGAACTAAAATTAAGGCGAATTGTAGTAGTGCACAAACTTTTTATTAGCTTTGCTGCCCGCGTTAGGCACTTCGATGGAGTTTATACTAATTTGAAGTACTAAGTGTGACAAATATGTCGTCTGCGTTAGGGATAGCAGTGATATCCTTTTCTTTTTTGAAAAGATAAAACGGATAGCCCGCCACTTGTAACGATAGTGAAAAGTGGAACGCTATAAAAATTGTTCATTGAAAAAAATAATAGGTTAGAGGAGTTCCCGAGATAAACTCGGAATTAATTCGTTTATGAAAACAAGTTTTTCTAACTCATTAAGGGGCCGACTGGTTTTGACAGCGAGACCAATTGGAATGCAAGCATGCCGAGCTATGAGATTAATGCTCGTAAATATCAATTTCACACTTTTAATAGGCGATAATAACTACGCTCTTGCCGCTTAATCTGAATTATAGTAAGATTAGCCTCGTCTCTACTAGGTAGAGAAGCGAGATGTCCCTGAATAGCCCTTGTTGACGGCGATTCATTTTGGGGCACCATAAAAGTCAACACAAGGGTACTAGTGCTTTGATAGTACCACTAAAATCTTAAAAGCTAAGTGTGTATTAGGCAGTTTCTAGTCAGGTGCACGTCGAAAATCAATTAGAAACTAAGCATGTAGAAAGTATTGTAATTGCTTGTTTGGACGAGGGTTCGAGTCCCTCCGGCTCCACTATTTAGGTGTCAAAATGATACAAAAACCTGTAAATCGTTGATTTGAAGGTTTTTAATTTTATTTAGTTTCGTTTGATATCGGATAATACCATTAAAAAGGATACTTATTCGGTGAGTATTTTATCATTAAAAAACATTCACCGATTTCTATGTAATTTACTGATAGTATGTTAATTATATAATATACGTTTATATTTTTTGTACATTTATTTATGCTAAAAATCGCATGAATAATGAATAAAACTTTTTCACAGCTTTTTTACTTGAAAGGAAAGCATGCTGACAAACATGTCAAAGTGCCTATATACTTACGATTGACCGTAGATAGTCAACGAAGTGAGCTGAGCATTTCTCGCAAAGTTGACCCTGAAAAATGGAGTGCGCGAACTGGAAGAATGCGCGGTTCTGGTATGGAAGCAACAATCTTAAATCAATATCTTGACACCGTTCGTAGTAAAGTAAATCGAATTCACAACCAATTGGTTGAAGAGGATAAACCATTTACATCTCGGGATATCAAAAATATTTATCAAGGCAAGGACAGAGAGGTTAAAATGCTCTTAGAAGTATTCGACGAACATAATCGACAAATGAAAAAACTGGTCAATAAGGTCTCTGACCTCTGGAGATTTAAGCCATTTTTTTGTCACTTGACCAGATTGGTTGTTTAATAATTGTTTGATGTCATCGAGCAGTTCTATTTTGAACTCTCGAAGATCTTCGGTAGTAATAATTGTTGCGCTCATTTGTAAAGATTTAAAAACAAAGTCGCCAAGGTTGATCTGTTTAATGACGACTTTGAAGTGATTTGACTTTCGTCCTACAAATGTGAGTAAGAATAATAGTATATCAAGACCGTTGCACGGTATAATCTGTTTAGAATAGGCGTAAAAATTAACTACAATCATTTGTTATTGAATTAGTTAAGTATTATTTTCAAGGTATGAAATTACAGAAACAGCCCACATTAGC
>Ga0256845_1000692_pt1 | contig 30208 bp, 24 predicted proteins | sample RiftiametaG_FD_189101 | JGI IMG/M metagenome (GOLD analysis project Ga0256845, IMG submission 189101) | Tube worm associated microbial communities from hydrothermal vent at the East Pacific Rise, Pacific Ocean - Riftia | ecosystem: Host-associated > Annelida > Integument > Unclassified ...
TAAAAAAATGCATACCCAAAACTTACTTGAGGCTATGTGTTACAATTTATACAGGAGTCCTGGGATAATTGCGTTTAATGCTCAATAAAAGTGATTAAATGAGGTAAAACTCATTTAATCACGCTATCTAACCGATAAGATCATACTATTATTAACTCACTTTGGGTAAAAATAACGGATATAAAAAGAGAGAATTGACTACAAGGGTTTTGCAACGGTCTTAGCTCTTACACATAAAATCATTTATTGGAACAAGTAAAAATGTAGTTCTGATACAAATATGGATGGCATTAATTACAATTTTAATCTTAAAATAATTAAAAACAACGGCTAAATACAAATGGTATCTCTCAAATTTAGTTGCCTTTCTAAGAATTAACCTTTTTGTGAAAATAGATTCACAAAATTGGTTAAACAAACCATTTTTGGACAAAGAAAAACCTCCGAAGATTGATGTACTGGCTAAACTAACTATGACCTAAGATTTCTAAAGTAGTCGAAATAAAAGGTACGTACATTAAGGACAATTTAAGAGAAAACAAAATACTTTTTCAAAAATAGAACTCTTGGGTATTTGAAGATTTAATCACCCTACTTTAGAAATCAACTCTTCATAAGAAAATTCATTCTCTATTTGACCTTGATTTAATTCAATGATTTTATCACAAGGGGATAGGCTAGAGTGTCTATGTGCTATAATTAATACTGTTAGTTCAGATTTATTAAGTGAATGAATTGAATTTGTTATTTCTAATTCTGTGTCTTGGTCTAATGCTGAAGTAGCTTCATCAAAGACTAAAATTTCAGCCCCAAAATAAAGTGCTCTTGCTATCCCTATTCTCTGTCTTTGCCCACCAGATAATTGAGACCCACGTTCTCCTATTCGACTATCTACTCCATTCTCAAGATTATTAACTAAATCAGTCAGAGATGCTTTTTGTATTACTTCATTTAGTAGGTGAACATTTATATCCTCTTTTTCTAATCCAAATGCGATGTTTTCAGCAAAACTAGCATCTCTTAAGTATACATCTTGTTTTACATAACCTATTTTTTGTTGCCATGATTTTTTATTATTCTCAGTGATTTTTATTCCGTCAATTGTGATTTCACCTTCAGTTTCTGTAAGAAACCTAAGTATTAAATTAATTAGTGTTGTTTTACCAGACCCTGACTTACCTATAAAACCTATTTTATCACCTTTTCTAATTGTTAGGTTTATCTTGTTTAAAATAGGTTCTCCTTTCATGTACGAAAATGATATGTTTTTTAATTCTAAAGATTCCTTAAATTCGATTTTTTCATGTTTAACAGTGTTTTGTTCTTCTTTTACAATTTTCAACCTCTCTAGGCAAAAGACATTAGCTTTCATACTCATTATAGAACCCATGATCCTATTAATCGTAGGGATCATCCGATAAGCAGCTATCCCAAACACTCCTAATAGCTGAATAAGACTCTCCTTTGAATCCATAAATTTTAATCCATAAATAACAATAATCATTAACGTCATAATAATAACAACTTCAATCAGCTTAGGCGGAATATAAGTCAATACAGAGTTGGTAACCGATAGTTCAGCTGACCTCTTTACTTTAGAATTAAATTTACTTACAAACTTCTTTTCAGTACCTGAAATAATAGCTTCGGTGTGTCCGAAAATCACATCAAAAACAGGTCGTCCCATTTGAGGGCTTAAATCATTTATTTCTTGCCCAATCTTAGAAATTTTTCTTTTTATGAGATTATAAAAAATAATAAAGGTCGGGAAAATTACGACTGCGATAATAATCACTATATTAAAATTATAAAAAAACAAAGTGGTAATAATAACGAGAAGAATAGTAAGTTCATTTAACAAAGTAAGGAAAGGGAATATATAACCTTTTGCAAACATTTTAGGTATACTAATAATGTTATTCAGTAAATCATTTGAGTTATGAGAAGATATATATAGATGTCCTTTTTTTAACACTGTATCTAATACCTTTTTAGCAAGATATTTGTGAATTTCAAAAGAAAATATCCCTATTCTCTTACTTATAACAATGCTTACTATGTTTTTTGTAATTACAATAAACAATAATAGTGAGGCTATGAAAATTATAAATAAGTCAAGTGATGAAAAATTAAATAAGGAATAAACTTGAGAAATAATTGGGTGTACATTTAAAATGTCATCAGACAAAAGAACAATAAAAACAGGTAACAGTGCTGCAAGCCCCAGTAGATCCAAAAAAGAATTAATGACAATTAATAAATAAACCCAAATAACTTGTTTTTTTAATGATATAGGTAAAATTTCATTTAATTCTTGTAAAATTCTAAAAATATTATTGTTGTTTTTTAATTTAAATATCATAGTTGTTTTTTATGCTCTTAATGATGTATAAAGATTTAACCAGTCTTGTGAAATTCTTTCTGAGTGAAATTCATTATCTATAAGATTTTGGTTTTTTTTTCTATTTCTATTTTTTTTCTCAATGAGATATTTTTGTTCTATAGAAAATGTGATTTTTTTAAGATCGCTAATCTTTTCTACCTCCTGATAATTAATCCCGATTCTTCTTAATTTCCCATAAGGGAGCCAACATCCTGTAATTAATTCACTTCCCGCATAAAGTCCTTCCGTAACAGAAGCACTCATTGCATCACTTACAGGAATATAAATAAAATAATCCGTGGATATTCTTAATAATGATAGCTCTTCTAAAGTTAGAAAATCAACAATAAATTTAATTCTCAATTTAGAATTAATAAATTTAGAAAGTATTTCTTCTCTATATATTTTTGTGTGTTTGTTTCCGTAAGTAAATGGTAGGAGAAAGACCATATTCTCAAGTGATTTTTTATCCAATTCTAAAAACTGATCTAATATCAATATATGGTTATCATTTCGATTAGCATTATGCCCCACAGTTATTATAGTATCTCTTTCATTAATCAAAAATTTATTTTTGAAATGATTAATACTTGAAGTATCATTAATGTTTTTCTTTATACAATTTATCAATGTCTTTTCAGCAGGGAAATACATGATTCTAATTTTATTTTGAAACTGTCTTCCATATTTGACATTAAAAAATTCTACCATCTCACGATTTTGTAATGTTATAACATCAGCCCTAATAAGAGCATTTAGCACAACTTTCTGGTGATATAAATCATTAAATCTAAGTAAGTCAGACCCCCAATAAGTCAATATCACTTTAACTTCTTTAGGTACACGATGAATATGTTTTAAATTAGACGGAATGATTGAATGAAAATGAACTATTTGAACCCCTTCATTCTTTAAGAATTTCGTAAATGATTTATCTTTTATTCTAAATTTTAAATAGCTAATAAATGAGTTATTTCCAAGAAGTCTTTCCCAAAATGCATCCTTCCAAAAAGAATACTTAAAAACTATTTTAAATCCATAAAAGAAACTTCGTCTAATAATTAATTTTAAGTTGACCTTTGAGATACCCTCAATATTAAGAGTGTCTGTTTCACCAAAATAATCATAGCTATCTACATAAAAACTAAAAGAGTCACTTAACCTTAATACCTCTCTATAAATCCGTTCTATAAAGTTAGATTGGTTAAGTCCTAATGATAATATCTTTACCTTATTCATTTTATTCTATAAAGGGTTTATAGCCTAGCTTTTTTACCGTCTCATTATACTGTTTCCACTCACCTATATCTGACCACGATTTTTCGCTCACAGGAAACACTCCTACCTTGCCACCATTTTCTTTAATTGTCTCCATTAAATGAGTGATGTGAAAAAATGTGTCTTTTGGTATTAATTCTAACAAGTGGGGCTCTAACACGTATAACCCTGCATTAACCTGATAAGTCATATTAGGTTTTTCCTTAAGTTTTTTAAGAAGTCCATTTTCTCCCACCTCAAGTATACCATAGGGTATATTATAATCCTTTAGTGCAGAGACAAGTGTCAAATCATAAGCATTAGATTTATGAAATTCATAAATATCTGAATAATCCTGATCAATTAATATGTCACAATTACTTACAAAGAACGTAGTTTTAATCTTATCTTTTATCAAATGTAAACTACCTGCTGTCCCCAAAGGTTTGTCTTCAATAAAAAAATCAATAGCATACTCCTTATCTGAAAGTGAGTTAAAATAATCTTTAATCATATCTGCCTTATAATTAACAGACATATAAAAGTCAGAGCAACCAACATTTTGAAAATTATCTATTATTAGCTCTGAAATAGTCTTTTCTCCTATAGGAATCAATGGTTTCGGTATAATATTAGTAATAGGTTTTAACCTAGTACCTTTTCCTCCTGCCATAATAACAACCGGACAATCAATTTTTTTATGCGGTTGATTCACCTTTTCATCGATAATGTCTTTCCAAAAAATTACATTTTCAATTTCTTTTTTATCATTTACTATAGGTATAAATTCCATACGGAATTGAATCATCTGTTTTTTAATCTCCTCCAATGAATCAGAAGGAGAAGCTATTTTGATGTTTTTTCTAAGTGCGTGATTAATTGTCACGTCTAATGTTTGGTGCTTTATTAAATACCGCTGAACATCACCAATACTCAATATACTAACAAACAATCTATTTTCTCCTGTAACAATAAGTAATTTACCGTCATTATCATCCATCAATCTAATGGCATCTATCAACTTTTTATCAATCGAGATAATAATATTTTTCATCATAATATTACGCTACTTGGTAAGTTTACAATTCTATCTTCTAGCCATTGTGCATTTATCTGATTGTCTTTATAACAGTCATCAAACATCGGCATCTTATATAATAAAGTCCAAATTGGACGGCACATAATACCCTTTTTATTCAAATTTATCAAAATTTCATCTCTCTCTTCTCTATCCTTTAAGCATAGTGCGTTTAACCAATAATTGGATGTTGAATCTATTGGTTCATTTATGAAATTTAAATCATTTTCTTTTCCAAACTGGATATACTTATTTGCCAAACTTCGTTTATTTTTTACAAATTTATCGAGTTGCTCTAACTGTGCGCAAGCTAATGCTGCATTAAGATTAGGCATGCGATAGTTATATCCTATTTCGTCATGTGTATATTCGTAAGAATGCGGTACTTTGGCTGTAGTTGTCAGGTGTTTTGCTCTTTTAGCTAATTGATCATCATTTGTAATAATTACACCACCACCACCATTTGTAAGTGTTTTGTTACCATTAAAACTAATCGCACCAGCAATACCAAACGTTCCTGTATGCTTTCCTTTATAATAACTTCCTAATGATTCTGCGGCATCTTCTACAACTGCTATATGGTGTTTTTTACACAAAAAAATTAAATCTTCTATTTCTGTCGGATGTCCAAAAGTATGCATAGGTACAACTGCTTTTATAGTTTTCCCTGTTAGTTTATTAATACATTTGTTATCAACTTGCTTTGTATGTGTTTCTAAAAATAACTTAACAGCTATAACAGATAAGCCCAAAGTATTTTTATCTACATCTAAAAAAATGGGGTTAGCACCACAATACGAAATTGCATTTGCTGTAGCAATAAAACTAAGTGCTTGTGTAATAACTTCATCTTCTCGCTGAACCCCTGCCAATAATAATGAAATATGTAAAGCAGATGTACCACTACTTGTTGCTATCGCATATTTTGAACCTGTAATATCACAAATCATTGCTTCAAAACGATTGACATACTCTCCCACTGAAGATACAAAAGTAGAATCAATCGCATCCATTACGTATTTTTTTTCATTACCCACAAATCGTGGCTCATGTAAAGGAATAAACGCTTTTGGTTCATTAAATTCTAAACGAATAAATTTGATTAACTTCTCGTATTTACCCATTACATCTTACCGTCTAGGTACTTTCCTGTTTCCTTGTGCCCAAAATCAGGAATCATCTTATGAAATAATACTACTAAATCTTCTTTAGACCATTTTAATGATGATTTTAAATTTTTGATTTTATCAGAAAATTCATTCAGTTTTTTTTCATCAAATGATGGTTCATTTTTGATTACCCCTAAATTCATAAACCGATCCATATCTAAAGTTTCATTATTCGTAAAAAATTCTTCAAAATCTTTCTCCCCTGTCGTATCGCTAGTCACAAATAAACACGGCCACTTTCCTTTTTTAGGAAGTGTATGAACCAACTCTCTTGCTTCATCTTCTGACCCACAAAGATATGGTTCGTATCCTCTATCTTTTAAATACCTTTCTGCGATATCCGAAAAAGTAATTAAATGTAAATTCTCACTTAATTTAGGGAAAAATATATCTCTATTTTCACCAAAAACACAAGACATTAAGCACAGTTCACCTGACTCTTGAGGGGTAACAAAGTATCTTTTTATATCACTTGGTGCTACTATTGGTTGTTTTTTCTGAATTCTTTGATTAAACCCATGCAGTAAAGAGCCATCAGAAAAAGCTACATTAGCAAAACGATCTGTAGAAATTTTGATTTGTTCACTTTTACGCATCAAAAACATTTCCATAATTTTTTTTGATGCACCCATCATATTCACAGGATTAGCAGCCTTATCTGTAGAAACACAAAAATATTTCTTTACCCCTTTATCAATAGATTGCTGTATCGTTTTATCTGTATTAAAAACATTAACATCAATCATTCGCATCAATGTAAATGGATCTTTTTCACTACGAACATGCTTCAATGCGGACAGATTAAGCACATAGTCATACTTACCGTCCGCTGCAATAAACGCATCATACTCAATTGAACCAATATCTAATGCAAAAGTTTTAAAATCTCCATCAATATAACCGAAAGAACTACGGATATCTCTTACTAGTTCAACCAAGTTATTTTCAGAAATATCTACAACATGGAGTTTTTTAGGATTTCGTTTAAACACTTCTTTAACAACTGCCTGCCCAATAGAGCCCGCACCTCCAATTACTAAGAATTTAGATAAAGAAACAATTTTTAGCAACTCTTTACTATGAGTTTTAAGGTCTTCAGTAAAAAGTTTGTTTTTCCTACCAATTAATTTAAGCATCTATATATTATGATTTTTTTATGAGAAAAATTATGAATTGATAGTTTTTTTAATTCTACTCAAAAATCCTATCTTTTTTTCAGGTTCTTCTCCATAGCTATAATAGCCATAGCCATCTTGATTATCTTCTATATCGTTAACTAAAAAGGTATAATTATTTCCCCTCATTTTTTTCTTAACACCTTCTATTATACTCTTAAGAGTATAATTATATCTTGACACATATAATGTATAATCAGCCAACTGATTAATAGTAAAGTAGTCACTTACCAAATTTATTGGAGGAGTATCAATTATAATAGTATCAAATTCATCTCTTAAATACTTAATCAATAAGTGGTATTTATCAGATGAGAGCAACTCCACAGGGTTATCTGGTATTGGTCCAGAGGGTACAATAAAAAGATTGTTAGTCTCTTTTGACTTAAAAAGAATATCTGAAGGACTTATTGAGTTTACTAAATAATTTGTAATCCCTATAGATGATTCTAATTTAAATAGTTTTGATAATGTTGGTTTTCTCAAATCGCACCCCAACACTACTGTTTTTTTACCACTCATTGCATAAGAAGTAGCTAAATTTTTAGAAATAACTGTTTTTCCTTCTCCACTTATACTAGATGTGACAACAATGATTTTTGATTTCGAATCCACTGAAAGTTTTTCTTGTAGTTTGACCCTTAAAAGACGAATACTCTCAAAAAAAGGACTTCTAAACATTTCTTCTCTTTCTATGTACTTAGGGACATACAGTACTCGGTTTTCAGCTATTTCTAGAAGCTTATGCAAACCACTTAGGTTAGTTAATTTTTCGTGATAAAAAAGTTTAAAGTACATAAATACACAAAAAAAGATTACAGCACCTACTAAGTATTTTACCTTGACCCCCTTTATATCTGGTCCAACAACTACAATTTCGTCTAAAAAAGCATAATTTAAAATTTTATTATCAGGAGTGTTCAATGACTTTGACAATACAGCTTCAACTCTCTTAATTAACAGTTGCTCATACATCGTTTCAACAATTCCTAAATCTCTTTGTAAAGCCACTAATTTCCTTTCATTTTTAGGTACTTTACTTAATGTTGCTACATCCCCTTTAATTTGATTTTTTAACGAACTGATTTTTTTATTCGTTATATCAATTAACGAACCTAATAACCCTACAATACTTTTTTTAACATTTTGAATTTTTAAATCTAAAATTTGAATACTTGGATTATCTTTATTTGTTACATAATCTAAAACAGCTTTCTCTTGATACAAATTCAGTAATTCTGTTACTTTAGATGTCAAATTACCATCTTCAATCCCCACAACACTTGGACTCATCATATTGTCAGCATTTTTGTTTTTATTTACATACTCTTGTAAATATTTATAATAATTCAAACTAAAATTAGCACGAGTAATAAGTGTTTTGTATTCATTAATTCGGGTCACAGACAACTGTGAAACACTATGTAAGTCGGCATAACCTACATCTTTTTTATAGCTCAACAAGCTGTCTTCTCTATTTTTTAATCGAGAAGACAAATACCTTAGTTGATTATCAATAAAATTGATTGATTTATCAATTTTATCATCCTTTTCTTTTACATCTAACTCTAAATAACTATCACATAATGCATTTAAAAAATCTTTTGATTTATGTTTATTTTTCGATACAAGACTAATTGTTAATATTGAAGATTCTCCTCCATCCAAACTTCTAACCCTTAATGCCTTTTTATAGTATTTCACCAAGTATCTGTGTGAAAAAAAATTGAATTGATATTTGTTATTTCTCAATAATTTATTTTTTTCTTTCATTTTAAAAGTAAACTCACACGAATCAATTCTAACTATCCCCCCATCTATTACTTCTACAGAATCTCTTACTAAGAGAGGTTTTTTATCTGTAAAACGATACTTTTTGTCTAAAAAAACTACCGTTCCCGAATATGATATAAGAAATTTTCCTTTTGTTGTCGGCTTAACATTAAACACCACACCAGATGGGATATACATAGTTGTATCTGGTGTGATTTCATACAAGCTAGTATGATAAGCGTCATTAACTTTAAAAGAACCCAACACTTTGTAATCGATAAATAAATTTATCTTATCTAAAGTATACCCAATAACTTCGGTAGATTTTAGATATTGAATTTCATTTTTTAAATTACGATATCCTGAACGTAAAGCATAATTATCAACTATTGATTCAATATGATTTCTATTTTTACTATCTCGCACCATTATCTCAATACTAGACTGATAATCAGTTGATTGATATCTCAAGTATATGTAAGATCCTACGTAAGATCCCCCTAATAAAATTGCTAAAATCCACCAATACTTTAATCCTTTTAAAAGGTAAAATTTTATATCTATTGTACCACTATATGATGATTTCTGCTCCTCTTCCATTATTTTTTTACTAATGTTACCAATGTAAGCATAAAAGTGACCACTCCAAATACCAAAGAAATAAACGATATGTTTTTTGTGATTGATTTATATCTTGTTGGCTTAAAATATATAACATCTCCTGGATGTAAATAATAATATTCAGATTCTACAAAATTTATAGTGTTCATATCCACTTTGATAGCTCGAGCTTTTTTATTATTATATTTTCTCAAAAGGAGTACTTGACGAGTATTCGTAAAATCTGTAATTCCACCAACCTTAGCCAAACCTTCAAACATTGTTGTACTCATATTAAAAATAGAAATTGTACTAGAATTACCAACTTCCCCGATAAAGGTAACTTTAAAACTCATCATTTTAACAGAAACATCCGATATTTTATAGAATTTTAACAAGTTATTTTTAATAACCATTCTCAATTCATTTGTAGTCATATCCTTGACTATAAACTCTCCTAAAATAGGTAAATAAATTTTCCCCTCTAAATCAACAACATAAGAGTCTGCGTAAAGAAAACTTTCTGAGACTTGCCCACTAGTTTCTTTTTTGTTAAAAAAAATCAATGATGCTTGGTCAGGACTCTGAATTCTAATATCTAAAAAATCTCCTTCCTGGATCTTATACCCCACTGACGAATAATTTAAAGCTAAATCTACACCACTAGAATCTTTAGGAATACTTTGTAATAATAAGGTGTTTCGGTACGAAACACATGAATTAAAAACTAATAAACCTATAATTACATATAACAGTTTTTTATAATCTCGCATCTACGTCTTTTTTATCCCACATTCCTTTTACATCATAAACAATCCCGCTTGACTTGATATATGATTGAGGTTTTTCTGCCAAAAATTCTTTATGAGAAACAGCTAATACTACTGCCTCATAACTCCCTTTATCTACAGACGATACCAAATCAATATTAAATTCTTTTTTTACTTCTTCGGTAGATGCCCACGGATCATACACATCTACCTCTACACCAAATTCTTTCAATTCTTGGTAAATGTCTATCGCTCTTGTATTTCTAATATCAGGGCAATTTTCTTTAAATGTAATTCCTAGTAATAATATTTTAGAATTTTTAACTTTCAAGTCCCTCTTTATCAAAAGCTTAATAACTTCCTGAGCTACATAAGCACCCATCCCATCATTTAAACGTCTACCTGCTAATATTATTTCAGGATTATACCCTGCTTCTTGAGCTTTTTGTGCTAAATAATAAGGATCAACACCTATACAGTGACCACCTACTAACCCTGGTTTAAAGGGAAGAAAATTCCATTTTGTACCAGCTGCTTCTAGTACTTCATTTGTATCAATCTCTAATAAATTAAAAATCTTAGCCAACTCATTTACAAAAGCAATATTAATATCTCTTTGAGAATTTTCAATTACTTTAGCTGCTTCTGCTACCTTTATACAAGAAGCCTTATATGTGCCAGCAGTTATCACTGTATTGTATAACTTATCAACCACTTCCGCTATTTCAGGTGTAGAACCTGATGTTACTTTTAATATTTGAGCAACTGTATGTTTTTTATCCCCTGGATTAATTCTCTCTGGTGAGTATCCACAATAAAAATCTTGATTATATTTAAGTCCTGAAATTTTTTCTAAGACAGGAACACACTCATCTTCTGTAACTCCTGGGTATACAGTAGATTCATAAACTACAATATCTCCTTTCTTCAATACACTCCCTACTGTTTCTGATGCTTTGTACAATGGCGTAAGAACTGGTCTGTTGTTTTTATCAGTAGGTGTAGGTACTGTAACGATATATACATTACAATCTTCTAAATCTGATAAATTAGTCGAACATCTTAGATAGTTTGAAGCCTCTCCTGTATAAAGTACAGATTTTAATGAGTTCTCAGAGACTTCTAAGGTTTTATCTAAACCTTTGTTTAACTCCTCTACACGTTCAGTGTTAATATCAAAACCAACTGTCTGGTATTGTTTGGCAAACTCTACTGCTAGAGGTAATCCAACATAACCTAATCCAACAATTCCTATTTTAAATTCTTCCATTTTTTTCATATATTTTGGCAATATAATACATTTAAGTTTTATTCTTTCAATATAATTAAATCATTTACTGAACTTGAGTTCCTAAATTTCCATTTTCAAACAAAACCACCTCTTTCGCTATTAATTACAACTTCCACTAACAACCTACTCCAGTAACAACAAAGATTTAGAAAGTTTTATTTTTTTCTTTTTAGACTTCTTTTTTATCTCTTTTAATGTGTCTTTGTACTCTCTTCTCAATAAGTATTCTACCCCTATTTTTGTTTCTAAAGCGATTAAACCATTTGTCTCAAAGCTTATTTGATTCACTAATTTTAGTTCTTTTTCGCTAACTACTTGATGTATCAACATCTTATTAATACAATACAAATTTAGCCCTGAATACTCTTCTAATCCTACAAGGGAATTTCTTACCTTGTTCCAAGCCTTTTTTCCAATAAAGAAACCAATTTGAGCAAACTTGGCTTCTTTTTCTAACGAACTATATTCCAACCATTCATAATCATTGTTTTCACCTTTCTGAATAGCCCTCACAAATGTTTTATATCCCTGTACTGATAGTTCCGATTTAAGTAATTGTTCATACGGACTTAGTTCTACGGACTTTTGTAGTAAAAAATCATCCGACACCTCTTTTTTAATAGTTTTACTCGGCTTCTTTATGTATTTAAGTAAAATCGGATGTAATTGATCTGCTACCACAAATCCTGGTATTTTATGTAAAACAACTTGATTTTCATTCATTACTAGCATTGTAGGGTAGCCCGTAACACCTTGTTGGCGTGCAAATCGAATCCCTTCTTTCTGAGCATTTACCTTCAATACTACATAAAATTTATTCAAGGTACTTACCACTTTAGTGTCCAAAAAAGTAGTTTGATCCAATTGTTTACAATAGTGACACCAATCAGTATAGACATCTACAAATACATTTTGTTTGTGTTTTTTAGCGTAGGCAAAGCCCTCTTGTATGCTCCCTTCAAAATATTTAATTTGAGAAAACCCAAAACTTGTTATCAATAAAAAAATCAATATTAAATACCTCATTATTCCCATAGTTTGTAATGCTCTAGGGCAAGTTCCTTGCCAAAAAACAGCGTTGTAGAAGCTTCAAAAGAAGGAGTAAAATCTGACACATAAAAATGATGCTGAAGTTTTGAATTTTCTTTACTTGATTTTATTCGCTTTTTTAGATACTCTGCCACTACTTCAGAAGAATCTATCACCTCCACCTGACCTTTATAATACTGTTCTATTTGTTTTTTTATCAATGGGTAATGTGTGCACCCCAGTATCAACGACTCAATTTCTGATAACTCATCATTACTTAGGTATTCTTCTATAATCGATTGAGAAATTGTATTGTCACAAAAACCCTCTTCAATCATCGGTGCAAGCAAAGGTGTAGCCAATGATTTTAACTCTATTCCTTCGGCTAACGCATCAATTTTTGTTTTATATACCTTAGAATTAATCGTCTGTTTTGTTCCAACCAAACCTATCTTTTGTTGACTATACTTTTCTTTCACATAATCAACTATTGGATCTATCACGTTAATTACCAATGCTTTAGATCCCACATACTCTTTTACTAATTCATAAGCTGCTGCCGAAGCAGAATTACAAGCAATTAAAATAATCTTACAGCCTTGACTTAGTAACACATCCGTCACTTTTATAGAATAGGCTTGAATTGCCACTTGAGACTTATCTCCATAAGGAAAATGTGCGGTGTCACCAAAATAAACAATTCGTTCATTAGGTAAAGCCTTTACAACAGCTTTTGCCACTGTCATACCACCTATCCCACTATCGAATATTCCAATTGCCATTATATCTCTTTAGCAGGATTACCAAACACCATTTTATCAGATTTCACCTCACCTATCACAACAGACCCCGCTCCTATCCTCGCATTATCTCCTATCTTCACACCTGATACAATTGTGACGCCTGCACCGATAAATACACCACTACCAATTGTCACATTGGCACAAATAGTAGATCCTGCACCAATTTGCACATGATCTCCAATTTTAGTTTCAGTATCTAGCAGTACGCCTGAGTGAATAATATTATGAGACCCAACTTGAACCAAAGTATTAAGAATTACTCCCATCCCTATAAAGTTACCATAACTAAAACTAGCCGTTTTTGATAACTTTGCTTGAGGATGAATAGCATTAGTTGCTGTTATATCGTAATCTTCCAATAATTGCTTGCGATATTCTACTTCATCTATTGCCAAAAAAGCGTTACAAGTATCTCCAATAATACTGGTATAACTATCATCTTCTAAAGTTCCTAAAATAGGCACTTCATCTATTTCGCCTTTAATATCTTTATCACTCAAAAATCCATAGACCTCTACGCCATTTTCTTCAAAAACTTCTTTTGCTGCTTTTCCCAAAGCATTTACTCCTATTATTATAACGGGCTTTTTTTCCATATCGCAATTTAGGGCAAATTAAACAAAGGGCATAAAAAAACCACTCTAGATTTTAGAGTGGTTTTGGAATTGTTAATCACATAGTCCTTTAAGCTTGTTTTGTCCTTGTATCATCTTTAAAGGCAAACACAAAAAACACAACAACAACTGCCACCATAGCTGATGCAATTAGCCATATTGGATTCCAATTGTGGAGTGCCGTTACCGGGTCCTTATACGATTTAGTAATAGCTCCTGCAATATTTGACCCCAAAAACATCCCGATACCATAAGTTGCAGTAGTCATCAGAGCTTGTGCTGAACTCCTCAAGTTTTCCGGAGCTTTTTTATCAATATAAATTTGAGTTGATACAAATAGAAAGTCATAACAAATTCCATGTAATCCAATTGCCACATAAATCATCCATAAATTAGCATCTCCATCTGCATAACCATAGAATAAATACCTCAATATCCAAGCAATCATACCAACTACTAGCATTGGTTTTATACCTATTCTTCCTAAAATAAACGGTAAAATCAACATAAATCCAACTTCAGATACCTGACCTAAAGTTTGTAATGCTGCAGATTTAGTAATTCCCATTTCACCAAGAAAGACACTCCCATTTGTAAAATAAAACGTCATTGGAATATAAATTAAGAAAATCGATATAATCAACATTCTAAACGAGCCATTTTTCATTAAACCAATAGCGTCCAATCCTAACAAACTCTTCACATCTACTTTCCCCCCTTTATCTTTAGGTGCTACCTTAGGCAATGCAAAAGCAAGTAATCCTAAAACCACCGATGCTGTAGAAGCAATAAAGAATGGAATTGACGATGTTTCATCAAAACCACTCAACGTTATCTCATTAGTAAAATCAAGATTACCAAAACCAATAAACAAACCTGCAGCAATCCATCCTATTGTTCCCAAAACTCTTATAGAAGGAAAATCTTTTTCTGGATTCTCTATTAATTGCATCGCAATAGAACTAGTTAATGCTATTGTGGGAGCGTATAACAACATATAAATAATCATCAATGGAAAAAAGGTATCAAAACTAGTACTTGTAGACATAAAATACAATAACACCGCACCAACTAAATGCAAAACACCTACAATTTTTTCGGAATCGAAAAACTTATCCGCAATTAACCCTGTAAATATTGGCGAAATAATAAATGCAAAAGCTGTAAAACCATATGCTAACCCACTTTGTGTGTCCGTACAACCTAAGCCTTTCGTCAAAAAAGCACCCATTGTCACATACCATGCACTCCAAATAAAATATTGGAAAAACATCATTGTAGAAAGTTGTATTCTTATTTTTAAATTCATAATGTTTCTTTACTTATAATTAAACAATCTTATAAATGTAACAAAAAAAGGGAGAACTACACGCTCTCCCTTTATAATTGTGAATAAGTCTTAAAAATTATTTAAAGACTTATCGATAAAATGATAACGTTTGAACGCTTCCATTGCCTCATACTCTGTAAACCCTAAAGCATCAAAAGCTTTTGCCGTATCGGAATTCCTATCCTCTGCGCGTTGCCAAAACTCTCTCGAATCACTTCCCTGAAAGACTACACCATCCTTTTGAGATTGATGTTTGAATATTCCATAACGCTTTTTAATTACTTCCTCTGGTGACATTGGCACAATCATTTCTACATGCTCCAAAGCCCATTCTGCCCAAGCACCTTTGTACAACCATACCCAGCAATCTTTCATATAAGCCTCAGCTTTCAATTTTTCTAAAGCCTCAAATATACCATCCAAACATACTTTATGCGTACCATGAGGGTCAGCCAAATCACCTGCTGCATATACCTGATGAGGTTTTATCTCTGCCATTAAATCTGCAATTATTTTTACATCAGCATTTCCTAATGGGTTTTTATCTATTTTCCCTGTCTCATAAAATGGTAAATCTAGAAAATGAATATTCTTATCCTCAACACCTACATAACGACAAGTCGCTTTTGCCTCTCCTCTTCTCATCAAGCCTTTTATAGCCCTCAACTCTTTAGTATCTATCTCAGAGCCTTTTCTATTTGCTACAAATTTTCTCGCTTCCGCTAATAATTTAGCTGAATTAGAAGTATCATAACCTAGGTTTTCATTGACATCATTCAAGAAATCTGCAAAACGAATTGCCTCCGCATCCGATACCGCAATATTACCCGAAGTTTGATAAGCAACATGTACCTCATGTCCTTGCTCTACAAGACGCAAGAAAGTACCTCCCATTGAAATAATGTCATCATCTGGATGGGGTGAGAAAATAATCACGCGTTTTTTGGCAGGATTGGCACGTTCTGGACGAGTAGTATCTTCAGCATTTGGCTTACCACCTGGCCAACCAGTAATTGTATTCTGCAACTGGCGAAATACCTTTACATTTACCCCATAAGCAGTTCCCGAGTCACTTTGAGCCAAAATATCATTTAACCCCGCTTGATTGTAATCTCTATCAGTAAGCTTAAGAATTGGCTTTTTCACCTCTTTAGACAAACCAATAACAGCCTTCTTAATCAAAAAATCATTCCACTCTAATTTTTGTACGTACCAAGGTGTTTTTTCTCTCGTCAATTCAGACGAAGCTCCCTTATCCAACACAAAAGCACAATTATTATGGTACTGCAAGTAAGAAGCGGGCACATCTGAAGTAATTGCCTCCTCTACTGTTTTTCTAATAACATTAGCTTTTCCTTCTCCCCAAGCCATCAAAAAAACACGTTTAGCCTCCATTATTTTTTCAACACCCATCGTAATTGCCTTACGAGGCGTGTGCACAAGACCACCAAAATCATTCGCTGCATTAATCCTAGTAATCGCATCTAACGCCACCATACGAGTTTTTGACCCCATAGAAGATCCCGATTCATTAAACCCAATATGACCATTACCACCAATACCCAATAGTTGGACATCAATACCACCATAAGACTGAATCTTAGCCTCATAAGCCTCACAATAATCATTGACCTGATCAGCTTTAAGCGTACCATCAGGCACATTATAATTCTCTACAGGAATATCTATATGATCAAAAAGTTGCTGTTTCATAAAGTAAACATACGACTGCTCATCATCTGGTTGCATTGGATAATACTCATCCAAGTTAAAAGAAACCACATTTTTAAAGCTCAATCCTTCTTCTTTATGCAAACGAACTAGCTCAGCATACACCTGCTTAGGCGTAGACCCTGTCGCCAAACCTAGCACACAAGTCTCTTTTTTACTTTGTTTTTCTCTAATCAAATCTGCAATTTCAGCAGCCACAGCCTTAGAAGCTGATAATGAAGTATCAAATGAAAAGGTATTTACATTCTCAAATACTCTTAACGATGCGTTTTCTACTTTTCTAAGCATTATATATATTGTTCAACTATTCTTATTATCCTATATCGAAGCACAAAATACAATCACTTTTGTAAATCACCAAAAGAATCAAAAAAATAACTTATCACCGTTTAAGATTTATAATATTTTGGGCGTTCCCTTACTCATAAAAAAAAAACGTAAGGTCGGGCTTTACGTTCTCAATCTTTACTCGTACCTCGTAAAGGATTTCCACTGCAATCCCTAACGTAAAAAAAATTAAAAATGAAAATTAATTAATACTTGTCCTATATTTCCTAAATGATACTCTTCCCAAGTATTTACCTTATTAGTAAAACTTTCAGGATCCTCATCTCTTATGCGGATAAATTCAAAACTTGGCTCTGTAGCAAAGGAAACATTAGGAGAGATTTTAAACATAACCCCTAAAAAAGGGGCTATCCCCATTGTTTTTTTATTCCTTTTATCATTATTAAGCAATACATATTTATACAAACCATCTGTTCCCCAATAAAAAAACCATTTATTTGATTGCTTAAAAAACCTACTGTACCCAATCCTAAATGAGAAATCAAGTTTACCTTCATCACCACTCACTTGGTCATAAGACCCACCTAAACGAATATTACTTTTTCTGTTTATACTGAACTGATATTGCAAATCATATTGCCCAGAAGATGACTTAGATAGTAATATAATTTTAGAAACGTTAATACCTATCCGATGTCTTAGTAAGGGGGCAATTGTATCTTGCCCCCTTACACTTATCACACTAAAAAACAAACTTATACTGAAAAAAAAAGACTTAGACATCATTAATCTAAATCTCCCAATAGGTCAAATAAAGCTAGCTCTAAATCATCTAAAAATTGAGTAGCATAAGCTTCATCTATTTCTTCTTCTGACGCATCTTTATAAACTAAATAAGGGATAAAATCTCCTTCACTATCTTCTTTCAACTCTACATCGGCTATTTTTTGTCCCGATTTTAATACATCTATATCAAGTAATGAATTAACTTGAGAAGCCGAAGGGTCATCAATTGCTGACAATGTATTAACATCAATGTTACTTGTCACTTTAAGGTTATTAAATGACAGAGACATTTTAACATTATCTATATCTGTATCTTCCAATGTGCTATAATCATCATGTAACAATTCAAATTCAGTGTTAAAAGTAATGTTACATCCACTTTTTGATAAAGTAATATCAGCATCAAATTCTTTCCCTTGCAATGATCTACCAGAGATATCAATAGTAAGAGGAGACAAGAAAATTTGAGCATCTACCGCTATTGGCAAACTAAAATCACCACTTTCAACCCATGTAATACTATTTAATTTAAAGCTAGCGAGCTTTTGACCATTCTTTGTAAGTACTAAATTAACACGAATAGGCACTCCTATATCATCTCCCTCAAAATTTGTTAATTTATCAGAATACTCGGTAAGGCTTAGCTTCAAATCGTTAGTTCCATTTTCTTGAGAAGGAAAATTAAACACAACATAACCATTACTACTATTAGTTTTTGTCCATTTTTTAGATACTGAACTATATGTATATATACCTTTGTACGTCGGTAAACTAAATCTATTTTGAGTTTCAATATCATCTACATCAATAATTCCTTCTAAGCTATCTACCATCTCTTGTACCCACTCTCCATCTCCTTCTCCCTGAGAGATATCAAACATTGTTTGAACAGTCGATACTAAATCACCATTTTTAATATCTTTAATACAGTTAATCAAATCTGAAGAATATTTCTCTAGACTCTCTTTATCTTGTGCTACTGTAGTAACATTAGGTGCTGTATCATCCTCTTTAGGATCTTCTGGTTTATCACAAAAAAAAAGCAATCAGCGACAATAATAAAATTGAAATATAATTTTTCATAATAAGTTTTTATTTAACATCCCAAATATAACTGAACTCAAGTCACAGATACAACCTTTTTGGTTAAATAATAATTACTCCCCTCCCTGCTACCACACAATTCCAATCATCATAATCAAAAACAATTTTAACAATACTTGCCGTAGGCATCTCTATCATTTGACCCGTAAAATAATGTACAAACTGAGATAAGCCTGGGTTGTGAGCAATCACACAAGCAGTATCAACAGAGGGAGGTATAGCATTCACCATTTCTAGCAAGGTAGATACACCTGCTAAGTACAGTTCTGGCAAAACTTTAATGGGTATGTTTTGATCAAAACAAGCCTGCGTCATTAAAGTACGCTTAGCAGTACTCACCAGTATATAATTCAATTTTTCTTCTCTTGTGAATATCTTTTTAATATTTTTTTTAGCCTCTATTATTCCTTCTATTGATAGCTTTCTATCAATATCTTTTTTCCCTCTCTCGGTGGGCAAAGCATCAGCGTGACGCATCAAAAACAAGGTTTTTATCATTTTACACTCCTATTAATATATACCTTCCCAAAATGGGGTTTTTAAAGGATAGTTTCAAGGTTTTAGGAGATGAAGATTGTATTTTTTCATTTTTTATTGTCATATTGCCCGCTCAACGGTCTAATTTATACAACTATGGCAAAAAATCTAGTAATTGTAGAGTCACCCGCAAAAGCGAAAACTATCGAAGGGTATTTAGGTAAGGATTTTAAGGTTTTATCTAGTTATGGTCATGTAAGAGACTTGCCAAAAGGTGGTGTAAATATAGATGTAGAAAACAACTTCAAACCTACCTACAAAGTGTCTTCGGACAAAAAAGAAGTGGTAGCTACGCTCAAAAGAGAAACTGGAAAAGCAGAAACAGTATGGTTAGCGACGGATGATGACCGTGAAGGAGAAGCTATTTCGTGGCATTTATACGAAGCACTAAAGCTAACGCCTAGTAATACAAAACGTATTGTTTTTAGAGAAATCACAAAAACAGCCATTACAAACGCCATTACAACTCCTCGTGAGATTGATATAGACCTTGTAAACGCACAACAAGCCCGTAGAATATTAGACCGATTGGTGGGGTATGAACTTTCTCCAGTATTGTGGAAAAAAATAAAACCAGGGCTTTCTGCTGGTAGAGTACAATCCGTAGCCGTGAGGTTAATCGTAGACAGAGAACGTGAGGTCAGCAGTTTTGACAGAATATCTCATTATAAAGTATCTGCTTTATTTAATGTAGAAGGCAAGGAATTAAAAGCGGAGTTACCCGATAAATTTAATACACAAGAAGAGGCAAAACAATTTGTTGACGACTGTGTAAATGCTATTTTTTCAATCATAGATTTACAAAAAAAACCTGCTCAACGTAAACCAGCAGCCCCTTTTACTACCTCTACCTTACAACAAGAAGCTGGTCGTAAACTAGGGTTTTCGGTAGCTCAAACAATGACTTTAGCTCAGCGATTGTACGAATCTGGTAAGATTACTTATATGAGAACGGACTCTGTAAATTTATCAGAGACAGCTTTAAATGCCGCTCAGCATGAAATAGAAGCTCAGTACGGTAATGATTACTCCCAAAGAAGAAAATACAACACCAAAGACGCCAATGCACAAGAAGCTCACGAAGCCATAAGACCTACAGATTTCACAAAACATACCGTACAAGGTGAGTATAATGAAATCAGATTATACGACTTAATCTGGAAAAGAGCCATTGCCTCTCAAATGAGCAATGCTAAACTAGAAAAAACAGAAGCTATTATTGGTGTCTCTACACGAAAAGAAGATCTTAAAGCCCGTGGTGAGGTAATTACTTTTGAAGGATTCTTAAAAGTGTATTTAGAATCTAAAGACGACGATGAAGACGAAGACACAAAAGGGATGTTACCACCACTATCGGTTAGTCAAAATCTTGATTTGAAAGTACTAAATGCAACTGAGAAATTCACTAAACCTTCTGCGAGATACTCAGAAGCTAGTTTGGTGAAAAAATTAGAAGATTTAGGTATCGGTCGTCCTTCTACTTACGCCCCTACTATCTCTACGGTACAAAAAAGAGGTTATGTAGTGAAAGAAACAAGAGATGGAAAACAACGTAAATTCAATCAAATTTCTTTGCAAAACGGAACAGTAAAAGAGATACAAAACATTGAAAATTACGGTGCAGAAAAAAACAAACTTTTCCCTACTGATATTGCGATGATTGTCAATGATTTTTTGGTTGACAACTTCCCTAATGTTACCAATTTTTCGTTTACGGCAAACATCGAAAAAGAATTTGATACTATTGCCGAAGGAAAGCTTGAGTGGGAAAAAATGCTAGAAAACTTCTATCAACCTTTTCATGATAAAGTAGAAAAATCAGAAGCAATTGACCGTTCTAGCATCAATACAGAGCGAATATTAGGTAAAGACCCAGAAACAGGCAGAACATTATTAGTGCGATTAGCTAAGTTTGGTCCTGTGGCACAAATAGGCACAGGAGAAGAACTAGCGGAAGACGAAAAACCTAAATATGCCAATATCCCCAAAGACAAAATGATGGGAGATATTACTTTTGAAGAAGCAATAGAACTCTTCAAACTTCCTAGAACTTTAGGTGTATTTGAAGACCATGAAATTATTACCAATATCGGTAGATTTGGTCCTTACGTAAAATTTGATACATCATTCATCTCTTTACCTAAAGATGAAGATCCTATGACGGTCACTTTAGAAAAAGCAATAGAACTAATCAAAGCCAAACAAGTTGCGGATGCTCCAGTAGCCCATTATGAAGAGTTACCAGTACAAAAAGGTGTTGGGCGTTTTGGTCCTTTCATCAAATGGAATGGTATATTTATCAATGTCAATAAAAAATATGACTTTGATAATCTTAGTAATGCTGATATTGTACAGCTCATAGAAGATAAAAAACAGAAAGAGATTGACAAGGTTATCCATAACTGGGATGAAGAAGGAATTAGAGTAGAAAAAGCCCGTTGGGGAAGACATAATATTCTAAAAGGAAAGATAAAAATAGAACTTGCAAAAACAGTTGATGCTAAAGCTCTTACGCTAGACGAGGTAAAAGCTATGATTGAGAAAAAAACACCAAAAAAGAAAAAACCAGTTGCCAAAAAGAAGAAAGTAACAGCAAAGAAAAAATAAATCTTTAACACATTTTATTTATATCATATTCATTTTGAGATGCCGTATTGCTAAATTTCATTACTTCTTACTCTATTAAGAATTACGATAAGTAACATTACAACTTCAGGATTAAAATGGTATTACCAACATTTTAATCGGTGAAATGTTCAATTTATTTAAACTGATTTTTTCAATTTATCATTTATTTTTTTTACTAAAAATAAAGCTAATCCACCTCCTGCAAAAGAAATTAATAAATTGAGTACAAGCATTGCCAAATTTACTTCTCCTGCTTGTGCTACCAAATTGGGTGAAAAACCCAAACGACCAAATGATTTTATCAAAAAAACACTTCCAAAAACTCCTGCTATAGAATTGCCAACAAGGTCGTAATTGTGTTTTTTAGCGAAAAACCCCATAAGGTTTGCCCCTATAATACCAATTAATATGCTCAATAAAGAAATTAAAGTTGCTGTCATGTGTTCTAATGTCCGTAATCCATTTTGTCAATTTTCCCTCCCATCAACCTTTTTTGAATAATCATATATACAAATAAGAGAATAAAACCGACAACACCCCAATTCAAGGCAGTAGATAAACCATATTCGCTTGCCGAAGTATTGTAAATAGTCAATGATGGATTTATCTTATTAGTTGATGGTAATATCACAGGAAATATCGCAGCCAAAGATGATGTTATTCCTCCCAAAATTAAAAGTGTAGAAAACACAAATCCATAAACTTCTTTTTTGAATTTTTTAATAAAAAACAAGCCTATTAATCCTGTAAAATAAAGTAAAGGGAAAATAATTAAATAGGGTCTTTCAAGGAAATTGGTCAATGATTTGGGGTTGATAAATTGCCAAACTATCAAGGAAAATGCAACCAATACCGCCAACACAATATTCAATTTAAAAACGACCGATTTTAATTGTAAATTAATAGATGAATTGGTTTTCAGAACAATCCAGTTGGCTCCATGAATTGCCAAAGTAATCACTGTAATAATCCCTATAATTAGAGTAAACCAATCAATAACTCCTGGCGTTTCGCTCAGTGGACTAAAACTACTGTCCCACAATGGTAAGAAAAAATAATGTGCCTCGTACGCTGAAATACCATTTTCTACTCCTCCCAAATTCACTCCTCTTACCACATTTCCTAAGGCAATACCAAAAAACAATGCCAACAACAAGCTTGATACACCAAAGGCTTTGTCCCAAATATCTCTCCACATTTGAAATGAAAATTGCCCTCTAAATTCTAGCCCTATTGCTCGAAAAACAATCAACCACAAAACCATAATCAAAGGCAAATAAAAACCACTAAATACCGATGCATAAAATGTAGGAAAAGCCATAAACAGCATTCCTCCTCCTGCAACCAACCAAACTTCATTAGAATCCCAAAATAGCCCTGCCGCTTTGTTGATTACTTCTTTGTCTTTCTCTGTTTTTGCGAAAAACAAATGAATAATTCCCGTACCAAAATCATAGCCGTCTAAAACAAAAAACGTAGCGAATACTATTGCAATTACGATATACCAAAATAATTCCATAATTAATGTATTTGAGGTTTTGGACCTTTATAAATTGTTTTGCCAACCAAGACCATAAACAACAAGCCCAGCAAGAAATACAACCCAATAAAACCTAATAAAGTAAATAATGTGTTGCCTGAAGAAACCGTCGGCGAAATGCCATCAACCGTTTTGAGTAAACCATAAACCAACCATGGCTGTCTTCCTAGCTCGGCAACATACCAACCTGTAAGATTTGCCAAATAAGGAAAGGGTACTAAAAACATAATCGTCCAAAGCAAAGGGCGTAAGGTGAATAATTTCTTTTTCCATAATAAGAAAATCGCTAAACTCATTACGCTGATAAATATCGTCCCCAAACCTACCATGATATGGTAAGCATAGTACAAACCAGGGATATTGGTCGGTAAATCTTCCTTTTTGAAAGTTTCCATTCCAGGAATTTGCTCACTCCAGTTTTGGTAGGTCAAAAAACTCAATACATTAGGTACAGCTATTTTGTTATCTATCTTTTTCTCTAACATATTTGGTTGCCCAATCAAAACGATTTCGGCTCCATCTGTTTCTGTTTCAAAAATCCCTTCCATCGCAGCGAATGATGCTGGTTGGTATTTTGAGACATTTTTAGCATTCCAATCTCCCGTCGGGAAAATGATTAGCATACTAGAAATAGTTCCAAAGATTACTCCTGTTTTCAAGAACAATTTTCCATAAGCAACATTGTTTTTATTCCTCAAAATATAAAAAGCACCGATACCTGCCACCACAAACGATGAAGTTACCAAAGAAGCAACTTGATTGTGCAAAAAAGCAGGCAACAACCACGGGTTATTAAATAATGCTGAAAAATTTTCGAGTACATACCTTCCATTATCTACTATTTCATAGCCTACTGGGTGTTGCATCCATGCGTTGGTGGCTAAAATAAAATACCCACTTGCCCAAGAACCCAAAAAGACCAAAAACCCTGTCAATAAATGAAGTTTTTGTCCCATTAGTTTTTCTCCGAAAATAAACAATGCCAAAAAAGACGATTCTAAAAAGAACGAAAACATTCCTTCCATGGCTAATGTTTGTCCGATAATTCCTCCTGTTAGTTCTGAAAACTTAGCCCAGTTTGTGCCAAATTGAAATTCCATAGGAATACCCGTAACTACTCCCATGGTAAAATTGATGGCAAATATTTTCATGAAAAATTTGGCTGCATCATTGTACTCTTCTAATTGATTTCTTAGGTACCGCCATTTGAAATAAACAATTATCAAAGACAAGCCCATCGTCAATTGAGGAAATATATAGTGAAAGGTGATAGTAAATGCAAATTGCAATCTATCATATAAAATCATGTCTTCCATACAATCTTTTTTTGTAACTAAAACAAAGGTATTAAAAAAACCTTCTCCTTATTCGTGACGAAAGTCACTAAATTACTTCTTTATGTTAAAGAAATCTAATTATAGATATAAAACATCTATTATAATATTTCAGAAATATTTGGCTCTATATGAACCAATACATTCTCTATACTTGTGATTTCTTTTTTAAGTCTATCCTTTAGTAAATGTGATAAATGATGACCTTCTGTAACAGAAATATCACCGTCTACTATTGCATGTAAATCAACATGGTACCTCATTCCAGATTTACGAATAAAACATTTTTCTGTATCTAATATACCTTCTACTTCAATAGATATCTTTGCGATTTTTTTTGCTAAGTCTTCATATAAATCTTCATCCATCACCTCACCCAAAGCAGGTCTAAAAATCAAATACGCATTATACAAAATAAATCCTGCGGCAAAAATAGCTGCCCAATCATCTGCCACTTCATAACCATCTCCCAATAATAATGCAATTGTAATCCCTACAAATGCTACCACAGATGTAATTGCATCACTCCTATGATGCCAAGCATCTGCCTTTAATGCTGAGCTATTAATTTCAGCACTTCTTTTTACAACTATTCTATATGATATTTCTTTCCATATAATAATTACCAACAAAACTATTAAAGTCCACGGTTCTGGTTTTTCTTGTGGGGTTTGCAGATTCTGAATACTATTATAAACAATAGCCATTGATGAAGCCAACAAAAAAGCAACTACAACAAAAGTAATCAAAGGCTCTACCTTTCCATGTCCATAAGGATGGTTTTTATCGGCTGGTTTATTAGCGTATTTTAACCCTAATAAAATTAAAAAAGAAGAAAGGACATCCGTAGCAGACTCAATGGCATCAGCAATTAATGCATGAGAATTACCAAAAAAACCTGCTGAGGCTTTTAATATTGCTAATAAGACATTACCTATTAAGCTAAAGTAACTGGTTGAAATTGCTTTTTTTTGATCCGTCACTTAATGTGGTAATTTATTTTTAATTACCCCATATACAAACGTACCAAGCATAGCGCTTAATATCACTACACCAAATACCATAAATCCATTTCCTAATAAAACAAACAACGGTCCCGGACAGGCACCAGTCATCGCCCAACCTAAACCAAAAATAATCCCCCCTATTAGGTAACGAGTAAAACCCTTCTCTTTGGGAGGAAATAAAATTTTTTCACCTTGTATATCTTTAATTTTTATTCTTTTCATTAAAAAGACTCCTAATGCTCCTACTCCTACCGCAGACCCAATTACTCCATACATATGAAATGCCTTAAAATGAAACATCTCATAAATCCTATACCAAGAGATTACCTCTCCTTTAGTCAGTAAAACACCAAATATACTTCCCACAAATATGTATTTTAATGCTTTTATCATATTCTTATAACGCTAATAAAAATGGTAAAATAAAATGAGTCATCACTAAACCACCAATAAAGAAACCCACAACAGCTACTAATGATGGTAATTGTAAATTACTTAAGCCACTAATTGCGTGACCAGAAGTACAACCATTAGCATAACGAGTACCAAAACCTACCAAGAACCCTCCTATTACTAATAAAACAAAACCTCGAAGGGTAAACAAAGACTCCCAATTAAACAAATCAGATGGGACTAAACTAGCCCCAATAGCTGATAAACCGTATGACTCAAGCTTTGATACTATATCCGATGATAAATCCATTTGGTAATCAGGAGTAGAAAGATAATTTGTGGCTACAAAACCTCCCAGTATCGCACCAAAAGCAAATAACAAATTCCAAATATTTTTTCTCCAATCAAAATCAAAGAAATCATTTATCTTGCCTGCACCACCTATTGCACATAAGGTCTTAAGGTTAGTGGACATACCAAAACTTTTACCCAAATAAATCATTGCTAGCATTACCAAAGCTATTGAGGGACCTACTATGTACCAAGCCCAAGCCTTATATATTATTTCCATCTGACAATTAAGTTATATCAACAATAAATAACATTTTTCTATTTAAAACAAATTTTATTACGCTTTACAGAAAACTACTACTTAAAAAACAAGAAAAACTATGTTTTACAAAATTATACACTTAATAATTCTTTTGCCTTTACTAGTACTTTGCTTAGTCCCGTAATGTCTTTTCCACCTGCTATGGCAAAGAAAGGCTGTCCTCCTCCTCCACCTTTGATTTCCTTTGCAAGTTCTCTTATCATCTGACCTGCATTAAAGCCTTTGTCGGCTACAATATTATCAGAAATCATTACAGCTACTTGTGGCTTGCCATTGATATCTCCTGCCAAGATCATTACCAAATTATCAACCGTCTTTCTTAATTCAAATGCTACTTGTTTTAACGAGTCTGCACTATCTAAGCTTACTTTTTCTATCACTATAGACAAACCGTTTTCTATCTTTACTTTTTGTTTTAACGTTTTCACAAGTCGTTTTTCGGTATCAGTTCTAAACTGCTCTACTTTTTTTAGTAACTCAGAGCGTTCTGTTATAAGTGATTGAACTGCTTTTTGAATATCTTTTGGTTGCTTAAGCAGATCATTTAAGTTTTCTAGTTCAGCTAACTTATCATTCACAAACTCATCTGCTACTGAAGCTGTGACAGCCTCTACCCTACGGACTCCTGCTGCCACCGATCCTTCTGATATTATTTTAAAACTTCCTATAATAGCTGTAGAATTTACGTGAGTACCTCCACAAAGCTCCATAGAATAATTTTCATCAAAAGTAATGACCCTCACAGATTCTCCGTATTTTTCTCCAAACAAAGCCGTAGCTCCCATTTCTTTAGCTACCGCTACTGGCACATCTCTTTTCTCATCTAAGGTAATATTTTCACGTATTTTTTGATTAACAATTTGTTCTACTTGTACTAACTCTTCTTTTGTTACTTTAGAAAAATGAGAAAAATCAAATCGCAATAATTTATCATTTACATAAGAGCCCTTTTGAGTAATATGCTCGCCCAATACCTGTTTAAGAGCCGCTTGTAATAAATGTGTAGCCGAATGATTATTTTCTGACAATTTTCTTTTTTCTGCATTAATCACACAATTAAAAGTAATAGAAACATCTTTTGGTAATTTCTTTAAGACATGAATAATTAGGTCATTTTCTTTTTTAGTATCAATCACCGAATATTTCTCTCCTACAGCCTCAATATAGCCTATATCTCCTATTTGCCCACCGCTCTCTGGGTAAAACGGAGTAATATCCAATACCACTTGATAAGTTATGTTTTTCTTCTCAGAAACCTTTCTATATCTTACAATTTTAGCAGAAGAGGTATTATTATCATAACCTACAAAATTAACATCTTCTAACTCTTGTAAAATTACCCAATCTCCAGATGTAGAAGTAGATTCTTTTCTTGAGCGAGTTTTTTGTTTCTCCATCTCTACCTCAAATCCTTTTTCATCTATCGAATAACCATTTTCACGAGCGATTAACCCCGTCAAATCAACAGGAAAACCAAAAGTATCATATAACTCAAAAACTACTTTCCCCTCAATTACTTGACCTTTACCAAGGTTTTCTTGAATACTCTCTAAGCGTGTAATTCCTTGTTTAAGTGTACGTAAAAATGAATTTTCTTCTTCTTTAACTACATTAGCTATAAAATCTTTTTGAGCTTTCACCTCTGGAAATACTGTTCCAAAATCAGTACTCAATAGCTCTACCAATTCATAAATAAATGCTTCGTCTAAATTAAGAAATGTATAAGCATATCGTACAGCTCGTCTTAAAATTCTTCGGATAACGTATCCTGCACCCGTATTAGATGGTAACTGCCCATCTGCCACCGCAAAAGTAATCGCTCTTACATGGTCTACAATTACACGAATGGCTATATCTGTTTTCTCATCCTTACCATAAGTAAGCCCAGATTTTTGTTCTACAAACTTGATAGATGGCATAAACACATCCGTATCATAATTAGATTGTTTTTGCTGAATAGCACGCACAAGACGCTCAAACCCCATTCCAGTATCTATATGTTTAGCTGGTAAATCAACTAGGCTACCATTTGCCTTACGCTCATATTCTATAAAAACCAAATTCCAAATCTCGATTACCTGAGGATGATCTTCATTTACCAAATCACGCCCTGGCAACTTATCAATTTCTGCTTGAGACCTTAGGTCAATATGAATTTCCGAAGAAGGACCACAAGGACCTTGCTCTCCCATCTCCCAAAAGTTATCTTTTTTGTCGCACTTGATAATTTTTTCTTCCGCTACAATATTTTTCCAAAAATTATACGCCTCACTGTCTTCTTTTAATCCATCCGATTTGTCACCCTCAAAAACAGTCACGTATAACCTATCCACAGGCAAAGTGTAAACATCAATCAATAACTCCCAAGCCCACTCAATGGCTTCTTGCTTAAAATAATCACCAAAAGACCAGTTACCCAACATCTCAAACATTGTATGGTGGTATGTATCCACTCCTACTTCTTCCAAATCATTGTGCTTACCCGATACTCTCAAACATTTTTGAGTGTCTACCGCCCGTGTATATTCAGGGTTTTTAGTTCCCAAAAAATAATCCTTAAACTGATTCATACCCGCATTAGTAAACATCAGCGTAGGGTCATTTTTGACTACTATTGGTGCTGAGGGTACAATTTTATGTTTTTTCTCTTCAAAAAATTGAATGAATTTCTGACGTATTTTGGATGCCTTCATTTACTATTTCGCTTACTGATTTTCAATCGACAAAGTTAATGTTTTTTTTTGATAAAATCAGACGCTAAAAAATCAAAGAAGAAAATTAATTAGGAGCTTCCCACTCAGCTTTCATTACGCTTCGCTGTATTCCATCCTCGTGGTCGGGCTATTCGCTATATCTTTTTTTATTTCTTATTGTGTGTGCCCAGCATGGGCATCTTTCCTTACCGAAAGGTAAGGATTAATTTAGAGGGTGCAAGTCCCTTGTGGGCGAGAGTCGTGTCTCGAACCACTAGTAAA
>Ga0256845_1000693_pt1 | contig 30184 bp, 27 predicted proteins | sample RiftiametaG_FD_189101 | JGI IMG/M metagenome (GOLD analysis project Ga0256845, IMG submission 189101) | Tube worm associated microbial communities from hydrothermal vent at the East Pacific Rise, Pacific Ocean - Riftia | ecosystem: Host-associated > Annelida > Integument > Unclassified ...
CTCTCTTCGTTAAAATAATTTACCTTAACCAGTTATGCTAAATCATTTTTCCTCGATATTGCAAAAAACAATTCAATCTAAATTAGACTCATATTATAGTTAAACTGGTGTTACAAATAAAAGAAATTTTACAAAAAAAATGAACTCTATGCCAAAAAACTTTGTGTTACATGAAGGACGCAAAGCAAAAACTTGGCTGTTATCCTAAAACGACAACAATTAACAAGTGGTGTGCCTGAATCACGTAAGTGAGACACGAAGGAAAACGGGGTAAATAGCAAAAAATTGGCATCACATCGCCTTTATTAGCAAATGATGTCACGCCCAAATCTTTTTATTCAAAAATAATGTCAACAAGATATTAATATCATTACCCATATCCGAGTCAAATTATCGTAAATTGCAAAATGGAATATTTGGAAGGCTTAAATGATTCTCAACGTGCTGCGGTTCTTCAAACCGAAGGGCCAGTAATGATTATAGCAGGTGCAGGCTCTGGAAAAACAAGAGTACTAACTTATCGTATTATTCATCTTTTAGAAAAAGGGATAGATCCTTTTAACATCTTGTCTCTTACTTTTACCAATAAGGCATCAAAAGAGATGCGTGAGCGTATCCAAGCCCTTATAGGTTCAGAAGCCAGAAACATCTGGATGGGAACTTTTCACAGTGTATTTGCTAGAATACTTCGGTCAGAAGCAAGCTTACTAGGTTACCCTAGTAATTTCACTATCTATGACACCACCGACACCAAATCCTTAATCAAAAGCATTGTCAAAGAGATGAACCTTGACGATAAACTTTACAAACCAAATGCAGTACTCAACAGAATCTCTACAGCTAAAAACAACTTAGTATCAGCACAACAATACAGCCAAAATGGCAACCTAATTGCAGATGATGAGTATGCCAATAGACCTCTTATCAGCAAAATATACAAAACCTACCAAGAAAGACTTTTTAAGTCTGACGCAATGGATTTTGATGATTTATTATTTAACACAAGTATACTACTAAGAGATCACCCAGAGGTCTTACTCAAATATCAGCACAAGTTTAAGTATGTGATGGTAGATGAGTTTCAAGACACTAATTTGGCTCAATATTATATTACAAAAAAACTATCTGCGGTGCATCGTAATATTGCCGTGGTAGGAGATGACGCACAAAGTATTTATGCTTTTAGAGGGGCTAGTATTCAAAACATTCTCAATTTTGAAAAAGACTATGAAGAACTTAAAGTTTTTAAACTAGAGCAAAACTACCGCTCTACTGACAACATAGTGCAAGCTGCCAATTCAATAATCAAACACAATAGCAAGCAACTAGAAAAGAAAGTATGGACTAGTAATGAGGAAGGAGATTTAATTCGGGTGTTTCACAACTACTCAGACAGTGAGGAATCAAAACGTATTGCGAATGATATTTTTGAAAAAAAGCATCAAGAAAGTATCCCTTATGAAAGCTTTGCCATCCTATACAGGACAAACGCCCAGTCAAGAAGCCTAGAGGAAGCCCTACGCAGACTCAACATCCCCTATCAAATTTATGGAGGTTTATCTTTTTACCAACGAAAAGAAATAAAAGATTTAATCGCTTATTTAAGACTTACAGTCAACCCAAATGATGAAGAAGCATTAAAAAGGATCATTAATTACCCTCGAAGAGGTATTGGAGATGGCTCAGTAGCAAAACTTTTTGTCTATGCCAACGAAAAGAACATCTCTATATGGGAAGCATTACAAAGTCCATCTCAGTACATCAGTGGTAGAATTGCAGGAGGGATTGAAAATTTCTCAATCCTCATAAAAAGCTTTATAATAGAATCACAAAGCAAAGATGCTTACTCTGTAGCTACACACATAGCCAAAACCACGGGAATTTTACGTGAGTTACACAGCGATAAATCTGTAGAAGGATTAGCTCGATACGAAAACATACAAGAACTCTTAAATGGAGTAAAAGAATTTGTAGATAATCCCGAAAACGAAGACAAAACACTAGGAAAGTTTTTACAAGAAGTATCCTTACTGACCAATGCCGACCAAAATAGCGAACTAAGCGATTTTGTTACCTTAATGACTATCCATAGTTCTAAAGGGCTTGAGTTTAAGCATACCTACGTAGCGGGGATGGAAGAAGAATTATTCCCTTCTCTAATGATGCTAGAAAGCCGTGAAGACCTAGAAGAAGAACGCCGCCTATTTTATGTAGCCGTTACACGAGCCGAAAGCTCTGTTACGCTATCTTACGCCTTATCTAGGTATAGATTTGGGAAATTAAAAAACTGCGAACCTAGTAGATTCTTACAAGAAATAGAACCTAAATACCTTGATTATCAAAAACGAAGTGCCCCACAACAAAAAGAACGAAGTTTTGGTGGTTACGGATCAAATAAGTCAAAACTATCTTCGGGCTACGGAGAAAAAAGTATCAGCACCAAACAAAGCTCTTCTTACGGAAGTTTACTTGATGGATTAAAGAAAAAAGATACTTACAAAAGCACTATTTCTTCAACAAAAACAAATACAAGGTCATTTTCTGCGGATGACACCAGCCTACTTACCGAAGGTATGGTCATCGAACATCAAAAGTTTGGGCTAGGAAAAGTCATCCTTATAGAAAACAAAGGACAAGGTAGAAAAGCAAAAGTATTGTTTGATAAGTTTGGAGAAAAAACACTTTTGCTTAGCTTTGCTAAATTAAAAATACATTCATAATCTTTTATACGATATACACATGGAGCAAGTCGCTACTTACAACACACAACAAGAACCTATTATCCTAAAAGAATACGGTAGAAACATTCAAAATCTCGTAAGTAAAATAAAAGCTGAAGAAGACCAAGATCGTAAATTATTACTTTCTCACGCCTTGGTACAATTAATGAATCAGCTCAATCCTAATAGTCAAACGGGTAGCCCCGAAGATCTTGCGAAAACTTGGGATTACCTGCACATCATAGCAGATTTCGACTTAGGACTAGAAAACCCACCACACGAAGTACCAACTCGTGAAAAAGTTTACGGAAAACCCGACCGCATCCCTTATCCAGAATCTTCTCTTAGATTTCGTCATTATGGTCAGCAAGTACAAGCTTTCATACAAGAAGCTATCAAAATAGAAGATCCTAAAAAAAGAGAAGCTGCCGTTATTACAATTGGTAAAATAATGAAACAAAATTATATCCAATGGAATAATGACAAAGTAAGTGATGAGGTCATCATTAAAAATATCAAAATGCTATCCAATGATGAACTTGATATCTCACCAGAACTAGTAGCTGAACATAACCTTTTTAAACTTAGTATAAAGCCAGGTAATAACCCGAAAAACAGTAGTAACAGTAGCAATAACAACAGAAAACCGAGACGATCAAACAATCGACAAGGAAGATCTCAACGCAGATAAAATCAACATCCAATCTTATAGCAGACAATCATGGCATCATTTGAAGTACAAGGAGGAGCAAAGTTAAAAGGTGAAATAACACCACAAGGAGCAAAGAACGAAGCATTACAAATCTTATGTGCCGTATTGCTTACCGACAAAAAAACCACTATTCATAACATTCCTCATATTCGTGACATCAACAAACTACTAGAACTACTATCAACTATTGGAGTTAAACTCAATAAGCTAGACAGTAGCACAATAGAATTTGATGCTAGCGAAGTAGACATCAAAAACCTAGAATCAGAAGAATTTAAAGCAAGTGCAAGCTCTATAAGAGGGTCAGTAATGATACTGGGTCCATTATTGGCAAGATTTGGAAAAGGAAAACTACCAAAACCTGGTGGGGATAAAATCGGAAGAAGACCAATGGACACACACTTCATTGGACTGCAAAGGTTAGGTGCAAAATTTAGCTATGATACTAAAAATGGGCTTTACGAAATAGATGCCACGGAACTCAAAGGAGCGTACATGCTACTTGACGAAGCTTCTGTAACAGGAACAGCCAACATACTAATGGCAGCCGTACTTGCTAAAGGCACTACGACAATTTACAACGCAGCTTGCGAGCCATACATACAACAATTGAGTAGTATGCTTAACAGCATGGGAGCAAAAATCACAGGAATAGGCTCTAATTTACTTACCATAGAAGGAGTAAAATCACTAGGTGGTTGTACGCACACCATTCTTCCAGACATGATTGAGATTGGTTCTTTCATCGGGTTAGCTGCCATGACTCAGTCAGACATCACTATCAAAAATTGCCGAGTAGATATGCTAGGTATGATTCCTCGTGTTTTTCAAAAAATGGGAATCAACTTAGAAATTATTGGTGATGACATCCGAGTAAAAGGAAAAGGAAGTTATGAAATCAAAACACTTATAGACGGCTCTATCCTTACCATTTCGGATGCACCTTGGCCAGGCTTCACCCCAGATTTATTAAGTATTATATTGGTCATTGCTAGTCAAGCCAAAGGCACAGTACTTATTCACCAAAAAATGTTTGAAAGCAGACTATTCTTTGTTGACAAACTAATTGACATGGGAGCTCAAATCATTCTTTGTGACCCACACCGTGCCACAGTAATCGGATTGGACAGAAAACACTCATTAAAAGGTATCACAATGACTTCCCCAGACATCCGTGCTGGTGTATCTCTACTGATTGCTGCCCTCTCTGCTGAAGGAACAAGCACTATCCACAATATAGAGCAAATAGATCGTGGCTACCAATTTATAGACACTCGACTAAATAATTTAGGAGCAAATATAAAAAGAATATAAAAATCAGGAACTCGATCCCTAAGCCGAAAAAATATTTTAAAAAAAAGTAAAATAATTACTTAAGCCTTTGCACAGTAAAAGAAATCCCTTACATTTGCATCACCTTAACAGGATAACATAAGTTAAGGGCCCTTAGCTCAGTTGGTTCAGAGCACCTCGTTTACACCGAGGGGGTCGTAGGTTCGAATCCTACAGGGCCCACAAAGCGATTCAAAATTGAATCGCTTTTTTTGTCTCCAGTGCAGACGGCACAATATTTGAGACAATGTATTTATAGTATATATCAACAGGGCCCGACTGGTATCGACGGGTTGAGTGGTTGCATATATAAGCATGTAGGCTCATGGAGTGAGAGCCTTAAAAGATAGTTCCAACATACAGTTGCAGAGAATAATTCTTATGCAATGGCTGCATAGTCTGAACCTAGTTTAGACACCGCTTAGGGTTGAGCTGATAGTTCCCCGGCCATCATCGTGCTACTGGGTTGCTTTACCTCGGTAGATTTTCGGTGTCGTAACGTAAGGCTGGTTTTGGTAAGGTTTCGCATCCAAAACGAGATAAAGAAACTAAGGTATAACTTGGATGTCTATCTGCGGGTTATATTCAAAAAAACAAGTATAGACTAAACATGTAGAAAATATGACGGTTGCCTTCTCCGGACGCGAGTTCGAATCTCGCCGGGTCCACAAAACAGTTTTGGGTGCGTAAATTTGCACTCAAAATTTTTCACATTCCAAAACTCAAACAATACCTTTTTTCGATTTTTAAAAATTAGAGGTTTACCTTAAAGGTAACCATTAAACTGCGTGAGGGATAGCAGTGGAAATCCTTTTTTGTTTTTGTACTTTGACAGGCTCAGCAGTACAAAATCATAAAAACAAAAAAGATTGGGAACGTATAGCCCGACATCTTCTCACCTTTTTCAGGTGAGAAGATGTCACGCCTAAATTATTTCTTTTCTCAATAAATATACAAATAATACCATTTTGATTGTAATATGGTATAATACCATATTGACTATAATCTACGTCAATTATCTTGTTTGTTTTTCACATTCTCTTCGTTAAAATAATCTACCGTAACTAGTTATGCTAAATTATTTTGCCTTAATAATGCAAAAAACAATTCAATCTAAATTAGACTCATATTATAGTTAAACTGGTATAAGATACTAAACAAAAAAAGCCTAGTCATATTACACGACTAAGCTTTTCAACACTAAACAATTTATTTACTTTTGATACATACTACATTTCTCAACAATAGCATCTTCATAAAGTTCTAAATCTTCATCATACTCAGCACCAGATCTGATTACACCTTTCACCGTAATCTCGTCCCCCACTTTCACATTGGACAACTCAGCAGTAAACTCTTTCAAGAACGTACAGCTTACTCCCATTTCATCTCCTGCATCTTTCAGTAAAACTACCGACAAACCAGCACCATCTTTCTCAATAGTCGACACCTTACCAGTAATCGCTAAGATTTTAGACTCTCCATCTGCCGCCAGATACTTATCATTTGCATCCATATTTGATTTTACAAATTCTTGTACAAGCTCACGAGAACCAATTTCTATATCTGCAGAAGTTGCTTGCACATCTCTATGTGGCTGGAATATATAATACGCCGCAGCCAATCCTAATACAATGAAGAACAATACTCCGCCAATAATAATTTTCTTTTTCATGATTTAGTATTTTACATCTACGGTAATCTCAACAGTCTTTGCGATATTTTTAGATGGCTTTCCCTTTGTGAAAAAGACTCCGTAATCACCTAAAGCAATAGAAAACATAGCTTTAGCACTTGTTTTCCCACCTTTTACCGTTACCACACCTTTTTCAGTTACTTTTTTAGTAACGCCGTGAATAGTTAAACTACCAGCAACAGACACATTATAAACCCCATCTTTAGTAAAATCTACAGCACTTAAATCAGTGATATTTCCTTTGAATTTTGCCTTAGGGAACTGTTTAGTATCTAAAAATTTTGCACTATTAAAATGTTTTTGCCTAAGAGCTGGCTCTAATTCAAAACTTTGCATCGGTACTGAAAACACAAATTTACCAGTCGATTTCTCTAGTGAACTAATCACCTTATAATTATGAGATGTGATGTCCTCAGCCTCAGTATGAGAGTAAAACTTAACATCTCCTGTCTTTGTAATTAACTTATCTTGTGCAAACGACGTGATAGCTAATAATGATGATCCGATAATTAAAATAATTTTTTTCATGGTTTTATTGATTTAGTTTTTAATTCATTTACCCCTTAGTCGTGCATCTTTACAAAACCTTACAGATAATCACATTTTTTTATTTGGGGGCTTCCCATTCGGCGGAAAACCTTACTACAAGACGAAAGTAAACACACCCCCTCATGGTCGGGCTGTTCGTACTCATCCCATAAACTTCGCTCTGCTACGTTTCGTGATTCAAACAAATGCTACCACCATGTCCGTCTACTGACGAATCCCTAAGCCAACATTATAATTCAAAAAAAAACATTCTTTCAGTGAGTAAAACGCAACAAACATCGAGATGTAACTTATCAAAAAAGAAAATATAATAGACCTACATTTCAACATTCTTAATTAATCATTCTTAATTTTTAATTACTTCCCTAGTTTTAATTATATTTGACCGAAAACAAGAGAAGCACTGTGGTAAACGATATAAAAAAACGCTTTGGCATTAGCCGAGAAGACATCCTACGAGACTTACGAATTTGCTATGAAAGCAGAGAAATAGGAGCGTTAGGTAGTAAAGAAGTATTCCTAGGAAAAGCTTCTTTCGGCGTATTTGGCGGTGGTAAAGAGCTGCCACAAGTTGTCATGGCACATTTTTTTAAAAACGGGGATTTTCGCTCTGGTTATTACCGAGATCAAACATTTATGTTTGCCATTGATGCCATGACACCAGAGCATATTTTTGCACAACTATATGCTCATCCCGACATCAAGCACGAACCTTCAGGAGCGGCACGAATGATGCCGGGACACTTTAGCACAGCCCTTATCAACAAAGACGGGTCTTGGAAGAATCACACTCAACTCAAAAATTCTAGTGCAGACCTCTCTCCCACTGCATCCCAAATGCCAAGAGCATTAGGTTTAGCACAAGCCTCCAAGCTATACCGAGAAAACAAAGACCTTCACGCAAACACCAATTTTTCTATCAACGGAAACGAAATCTCTTGGGTAACAATTGGTAATGCATCTACATCAGAAGGGATGTTTTTTGAAGCCATCAATGCAGCAGGTGTGCTACAAGTGCCGATGATTACCTGCGTATGGGATGATGATTATGGTATCTCTGTCCATAACGACTTACAAACTACCAAGAGCAGTATTTCTAAGGCTTTAAAAGGGTTTCAACAATCAAAAAAAGACAAAGGATTTGAAATCATAAGAGTAAAAGGACACGACTATATCGCCTTACTAGAGGCTTTTCAGAAAGCAGAAAAAGTCGCACGAAAAAAACACACCCCTGTCCTTATCCATGTAACAGAACTCACTCAACCACAAGGACACACAACTTCTGGTTCTCATGAACGATACAAAAGTGAACAACGATTATTATGGGAGCGAGAAAACGATTGTATCAAGCGATTTACCGAATGGATTATTGATAACAAAATTGCTAGTATTGAAGAAATTAAAACGATTATTTCGGATAGTCAAGAGACAATCAAAAAAAACCGAAACGATGCATGGAAGTCTTTTAGAAAATCCATCAATGATGACCTAAGCGAAGCAGAAAACCTAGTACAAAATCTGGCTTCAGTTTCTTCTAACAAAGACATCATCACACATTCTTTCAAACAATTCTTACAAGATGAATACATAGTAAGAAAAAACATTGTACAAGGAATAAAAGAAGTACTAAGACTTACTCACAAAAGCAATTCCCCAAAAAGATTAGCCTTAATCCAATGGAAGAACAACATGAAAGAGTTGAACAGAAAGAGATACAGCTCAGATTTATATAATAAATTTAATGATTCAGCGCTCAAAATACCTGCTATAAACCCCATATATTCTAATAATAGCCCTCTACTTGATGGTCATCAGATACTACAAAAATTCTTTGATGGAGTATTTGCTAAAGACCCTAACATATTCACATTTGGAGAAGACACTGGTATAATTGGAGATGTCAACCAAGGAATGGCTGGTATGCAAGCAAAATATGGGGAGTTAAGGGTTCAAGATACTGGAATCCGTGAATGTACGATACTAGGGCAGGCAATTGGCACAGCAATGAGAGGGCTTAGACCTATCGCCGAAATTCAATATGTAGATTACCTCATGTATGCTATTCAAATCATTTCGGATGACTTAGCCACTGTACATTACAGATCTGCTGGGCAACAAAAATCTCCCGTTATTATTCGTACTAGAGGGCATCGTCTACAAGGAGTTTGGCATGCAGGATCGCCTTTGGGTACAATTCTTAACGCCATACGAGGAGTACGAGTTTGCGTACCTCGTAATATGGTACAAGCAGCAGGAATGTACAATACCTTATTAAAAGGAAGCGACCCAGGTTTAGTAATAGAATGTCTTAACGCTTACCGAAAAAAAGAAATTCTTCCTGATAATATTGCTGATTATACTGCACCGCTAGGGCAAGTGGAAATACTAAGAGAAGGAACAGATCTCACCATCGTTACTTATGGTGCGATGTGCCAAGTTTGCCTAGATGGAGCAAAAGAACTTGCGAAGCAAGGTATTGATGTAGAGGTAATTGATGTAAGAACCTTACTCCCTTTTGATTTGGACAATACCATTGTGAAGTCTATTAAAAAGACAAACAGAGTGTTATTTGCTGACGAAGATGTACCGGGGGGGTCTACTGCATATATGCTACAAAAAGTAATAGAGAAGGAAGATGCTTACCATTATTTAGACAGTAAACCTCGCACAATTCACTCTTGGGCTCATCGCCCTGCTTACGGAGTAGATGGAGATTATTTCTCTAAGCCTAATGCTGACGACATCTTTGACTGGGTATACGAAATGATGACGGAAGTTAATCCCGAGAAATTTCCAACGATGTACAAATAAACTATAATATGGTATTATTCTCTATTTAGAAGCTCTTCCAAGTATTGTGATTTGATTTTATAACGAGATTTAATCTCCGCTATCTTTTCATTTGTTCTAGTTAATTTTTCTTTGGATTTTTCTCCTACAATCATCACGTTCTTATGCGTATGCTCAGAAGAGATAAATTCAAAAACCTTGGTTTTGTATTGATTATCTTGCAATAACAAAGCCCTAATGGTGTCTGTAACCATCTCAAAGGTCCGCTCTTTATAAATTCCGTGTTTAAGTAGCGGGTCTTCAAATGAAATACCTTTTAATTGCTGACGGACTTGCTTGTGACAACAAGGAGCACAAACTACAATATCTGCCTTAGCTGTAATCGCTTTATATAATGCATCATCAGTAGCTGTATCACAAGCATGTAGAGCAATGAGCATATTTAATTCCGCTACTTCTATGTTTTGGATATAATCTGCTTCAAAACTCAAGCCTTTAAAATCACAATCTTTTGCTATGGCATTGCATTGATTCACTAAAGACTCCCGAAGCTCTACCCCCAGTACCTGAGCTTTTACCTGTAATACATTTACCAAATAATCGTATAAAGCAAAAGTCAAATAACCTTTACCTGAACCCATATCAATTACGGTAAATGGTGTGCTAGTGTTTTTAGGGATAAGTCCTTCTATGATTTCCAGAAATTTATTTATCTGACGGTACTTATCTGCCATACTCGGCACTAACTGTCCTTCTTTAGTACTTACACCCAAATAACGGAGATATGGACGGTCAAGTGACACTCTTTTTATTTTCTGCTTATCATGACTAGTGTCCATTGTTTCATTCTCGATTTTTTCTTTTCTAATTAAATATTTATCCTTTTTAGATTGCTGAAAAAAAATAGTCTCTTTTTCTAAAAATAATGTAGCGGATTTAAACGTTTTTTTTAACAATATTTCAACTACTGTTATTGCCTCATCTTTCGTATAATTTTTTACTTGGTCATTGGTCTCATAACGATAAGTAAAAGAATATCGATTTTCATCTTTTATAAAAACCTTTCTCACATAAACATTTTTTAACTCCCCCGATTTACTATATGTCTTGCTTAAAGTCATTTTTACAAATGACTGATTCAATAATGAATCAAATAAATATTTCGAAAACTTTTCCATAACACAAAAAAACACCAAATAATATAGAATATTGATAGTTCAAAAAAAAACATTTTAAATTTTTACAAAAAAGTGGGTTTACTGCTTGTAAATTAGGTGTTTCACGAGAAAAAATACTAAAAAAATCAACTAATAATTAAATAGATAAACAAAAAGCTTCTACCGACAAGTAGTTTTACTTCAACAAAAATGTAATAATTAAATAAAATATTTAACAATAAGATAACATTCTATTTTTGGATTGAATACATTCACAGAATATTTGAAATACCACTATCAAAAAATGATGTACTAACATCATAACAATAATGAGTCGAGGAATTATAAAATTTAATATCTGGAGTAGAAAGCACATCCAAGCTGACCATTTATTAACCGTACTAAGTGTTATAGTTGGACTTTTGTCTGGGATTGGGGCAGTAATTATCAAAAATGCTGTACATCTCATACAAAGCTTAATCCATAATAACATTCCTACGGATGTAAATAACTATTGGTATTTTGTATTTCCTGCCATAGGAATTTTTCTTGCAATTATTTTTATGAAATATATCCTCCGACAAAAAGTTGGACATGGTATTCCTTCAGTACTTTACGCCATATCCAAAAATAGAGGGGTAATGAAAATTCACGACACTTTTTCTTCTATTATCACCAGTGCCTTAACTGTTGGTTTTGGTGGTTCTGCTGGGTTAGAAGGACCTACCGTAGCTACAGGTGGTGCTATCGGTGCCAATTTTGCGAAATTATTTCACCTCACAAAAAGAGAAAAAGCTTTATTACTTGGCTGTGCCAGTGCTGCTGCGATGTCTGCTATTTTCAAATCCCCTATTGCGGGGGTTGTCTTTGCTTTAGAGGTTATTATGATTGATTTAACTACTCGATCAGTTACGCCAATTTTATTTGCATCCCTTACAGGTTATCTTACGTCTTTTTGGTTTTGGGGTGGAGATGTTTTATATCCGTTTACACTCACAAGTGATTTTGCAATAGATGAAGTTCCTTATTATATTGGCTTAGGGATATTTACTGGCTTGATGGCGGTACATTTTACACGAACTTACGTATTCACCAATACTGTTTTTGACAAACTAACTAAACAGCGTTACAAATTCATCATTGGTGCATTCCTTTTGGGTGGTTTGATATTCATATTCCCATCTCTCTACGGAGAAGGTTATGAATCTATCAACATGAGTCTAAATGGTGATTATAGTTATTTGTTTAAAAACAGTCTTTTTGAGAATTTTCAAGATAATATCATTGTTATTATTGCCTTATTTTTTTCTGTAATAATGCTCAAATCTATTGCTACTGCACTTACCTTTAACGCTGGTGGAATTGGCGGAATATTTGCCCCTACATTATTTATTGGTGCAAACTCGGGCTTATTTTTTGCTAAAATCACCGACTATTTTAATATCGCTAAAATATCACCTAGTAATTCGGCATTAGTTGCTATGGCAGGACTTATTGCTGGAGTGTTGCACGCTCCACTTACTGGCATATTCTTAATTAGTGAAATCACTCATGGTTATGGTTTGTTTATGCCAATTATGATTGTGGCAGGGATTTCTTATGTAACAGTAAGAATTTTTGAAAAGAATAATGTCTATACCATTCAGCTTGCTAAAAGAGGGGAGTTAATGACCCATCATGCTGATCAGAATTTATTGATGCAAATGAATGTTAATGATATATTAGAGACTAATTTTGCACAAATAAACCCTAGCGACACTTTAGGACAACTTGTAAAAGAAATTTCGACATCAAATTGTAACACTTATCCTATCGTTAATCAAGAAGGTGTGTTTTTAGGTTCTGTATCTTTAGATAGGATTCGTAAGATAATGTTTGACACTAGTCAGTATGAAAAAACTACAGTGATAGAACTTATGGAATTCCCTCGTGTAACTGCTGACAAAAACGATACAATGGAAACCATTGCAACCAAAATACAGAAAAGCAGTGAGTTTAATATTGTTGTGCTTGATGGAGACAAGTATGTTGGTTACATATCACGAGCTAACTTATTCTCTCGTTACAGAAGTATGCTTAAAGAAGTTTCTGAGTACTAACGTCTTCCGCCACCACTATTATTTCTTCTTCCTCTATTACTGCTACTCCCCGACTTATTTCCACCACCTTTATAGCCACCACCACCTCTGCTACCTTTGTAGCTAGGTTTGTCTTCTTTCTCTGGAGTGTTGTTTTGAGGTTCAAATCCTTCAATAGTTTTTAGGTCAAACTTCATTTTGAGTAATTTCTCAATGCTCTTAGAATATTCCACTTCATCTACACTAACTAAAGAAATAGCATCACCACTAGCCCCTGCACGACCTGTACGTCCAATTCTGTGTACATAATCTTCGGCTATATTAGGTAATTCATAGTTAATCACGTAAGGAAGTAACGGAATGTCCAAACCTCTTGCTGCTATATCCGTTGCTACCAAGACTCTTATTGATCCATCCTTAAACCCTGCCAATGCTTTTGTTCTCGCATTTTGGCTTTTATTCCCGTGAATAGCCGCAGACGTAATGTCTTTTTTATTCAATTTTTCGCTCAGTCGATTAGCTCCGTGCTTGGTTCTAGTAAAAATCAGAACTTGCTCCCACTTACCTTCTGATATCAATTTGATTGTTAAAGAAGTTTTAGCTCCTTTATCTACTCTGTACATCGTTTGATTTACACGATCTGCTGTAGTGTTTTGAGGAGCTGCTTCTACCGATATTGGATTTTGTAAAATCCCGTTGGCTAGTCTTTTTATATCTTTAGAGAAGGTCGCCGAAAACATTAAATTTTGACGTCTTTTCGGTAAGAACTCCATGATTTTATTAATATCTCTTACAAACCCCATGTCAAGCATTCTGTCTGCTTCGTCTAGGACAAATACTTCTATATCGGCAAGTGATAGCATCCCTTGGTTATGTAAATCTAATAATCGCCCAGGTGTTGCTACTAAGATATCAACTCCTTTGCGTAAGAGGTCAATTTGTGGGTTAGCTGCCACTCCACCAAACATCACCATTGATTTTATTTCGGGTAGGAAGGCACTGTATTCTTTTATGTTTTCAAAAATCTGAGCGGCAAGTTCTCTAGTAGGAGTTAAAATAAGGGATTTTATTTTTCTCTTTTTACCTGTGTCTTTTTTGGCAATGATTTGTAAAATTGGTAACACAAAACCTGCTGTTTTTCCAGTTCCTGTTTGTGCTGATGCCATAACATCTTTTCCTTTTAAGATTTCAGGAATTGCTTTGGTTTGTATCACTGATGGTTTTGTGTACCCTTTTTTAGCAATTGCTTTTAATAAATTCTCTGATAATCCTAATGAGTCAAATGACATACCTTTTCTTTTAATTTCGTTGTAATCCCACAAGTTAGGCTTAATTTTAGGAATACTTAAATAATACCTAACTATTTTGATTATAGTAGAAAGGTCGGCTTAGGGGTAGCAGTGGAAATCCTTCCCGATTTTTCATCGGGAAGATTGGGAACGAATAGCCCGACCTCACGAGCTTTTTTAGCGAGTGAGGGAAGCCCCAAACATTCTTATATTAAAAACTAAATGCTCTATTGGTCATCTTAACGATGTCATCATGGAGTTCTATTTTTCTGTCAAATGTTAAATATTTATCAAATTTGGTATTAAGGTTTACTTGCAAGTTTCTTAACCCTATATGTTGGTTGATAAATATAAATTCTAGGCTTGGATAAAGTGCTTTGAAGGTATCCACCAAATCAAGGATAGATGCGTTGCGTTGTACTAAATTGTAAACTCCGCTTTCTACATCACCTTGTACGACTCTAATCATGCCTTTCACTACATGATTAAGATGAACAAATGACCGCATTTGCTTCCCGCTCCCATGTATAGAAATGTGGTTATTGAAGTGAGACTCGAATAAAAAATTATTAATTACAGAGTCAAACCTAATGGCTGGACTATAACCGTAAACACTACTAGCACGCAATACAACTACGTTTAGCTTGTCGGACAATCTCAAAACATGCTCCTCTCCTCTCATCTTAGAAATGGCGTAATGGGTACGTGGATTAAGGCGAGACCCCTCTGTTAACTCTTCTCCACTATTAGAAAAACCATAAACTCCTGTGCTACTTAAATAAATAAAATGCTTGACGTTGGCTTCTTCGGCAGCATATACTACTTCGGCTGTTCCCCAATGATTGGTGTGCTCAAATGCATAAGAATCTTGGTGTTCTTCAGCAATATTTACCTTTGCTGCCAAATGATAAACGACATCAGCTCCATCCATTGCTTTCCGTAGCTTCCTAGAGTCTAACAAGTCTCCTTTTTCAAATTTAACTTTGTCATTGCGCATCAAGTTACTATGGCTAATGAATAAGTTATAATTACGATTACTTAGGTTATCGTACACAAGTATCTCTTTTACTTGATCCAACTGTGACAGTTGATAAACTAATTCTGAACCTACATATCCGGCACCACCAGTTACTAATACTTTCATCTCTAATTATTTTTTAATCAACTCTGTATGTAAACCACACTCGACTTTATTCATTCCGTACCACCTTGTTTCACGTTCTTGCATTTCAAGGTCAAATTTACGTGTGCAGGGTTCGCAACCAATACTCAAATATCCTTTTTGTACTAATGGATGCTCTGGTAAGTTGTATTCTTTTTGGTAATCATAAATCATCTTACTGTTCCAATCTAGCACAGGATGAAATCGCATTGTGTTATGTGGAGCTGGCTGCTCTATTTTCATCACTTTACGTGTAGCACTTTGGTCGGCTCTCACACCATTTATCCAAATATCATGCTCTACCAAAACCTTATCCATTGGAGAAACCTTGTTGAGGTAACAACAATAGTCAGGGTCAGATGTATACAACAATCTTCCTTGTGCATTAATCTGCATGTTTTTGGGAGTGCCCGGTATTAAGTCTACCAAATTTAGACCAAAATCTTCGCTTATTTTGTCCCTAAAAGCAATTGTCTCTGGAAAGTGATAACCTGTATTGATGAAATATATAGGTATACTTTTGTCAATCCTACTTAATATATGTAACAATACAATACTATGAGACTGAAAGGATGAAGAAGTAAATAACTTTTTCCCTTCTGCTTGATAAGCTTCTATTTTATTTTTTATTTCTTCAAACTTCATTCTAATATAATTATTTCAGAACATTATTCTGTAAATATACAGAATGCAAATAGGAAACAGAATTAATAATGTTTCTTTTGCACTATTTCAAAACATTATTCTTTATCGATTAGTTCCAACACCCAAAGCTCTACCACTTCTTCTTCTCTCCAGTTTTGATTTCTTTTGGTGTCTTTAGAGGCTAGTTTTACTTTTTTGTGTAATAATAAAGATTTCTTAAACCTTCCTCCTGTAGCCAACTCCTCCTCTATTGGGTGAGTCTCTGTCACTCCAGTGATTTTAGCCAAGTTAGAAAACAACATCACAAGTCTACCGTCTTTGGTCAAGTGATTGACTGCTTCTTCAAAAAAGTTTGAAAATAAATCTTTCGGGTAATAAATAGCTTCGTCTAGCTGATCCAAATCTTGAGTAGCAGGAAGCCACGGCGGATTAAAAACGATCAATTCAGTTTTCTTTTTATTATCTGCAAACAGACTTCCGTGAGCCAAATCTATTTTTCTTGCCAACTTCGTACCTTCCATATACATTTGCATCCCTACAATTGCATTAGGATTAGTATCTGTCCCATATACTTTCTGAAAACCATACTTTGTCATTTGAAGAGCCAGTACTCCACAACCAATCCCAACATCTATTGCCGTTTTCTTTGCTCCCTCATACCGCTTAAGCCAATTATCAAACAATTGTAAATGCTCAAACCTATTCGGAAAATAAACTCCGTAAAAAGGCTTGATTTTATTACGCAACATAGGAATATTCACTCCGTTTTCGTGCCATTGCCAAGAACTATTAAGCCCTTGCACTTGAGGAAAAGAAAGAATAAAATTTTCTACATCTGGGTAAAGCGTTTGAAGCCAACCAATCTCTGGAGATTTTTTAACCCTTAATTTATTCTTATCAATAATAAGAAATAAATGATTAGAATACTCTCTATATACCTCTCTATACTCTCGTTGTCCTTGAAAAGTACTTCCGTCAAACTTGTACTTAAGCCGTACAGATAGCTCTTTCAGTACTTGAAGCCCTGTACCGAAATAGTCTTCGATTAAAACATTTTTTCCATCTGCCAAAAAATCCACAGCCTCCTCTGGGTGCATATTCTTGTCACAAGAAATCATTTCCATTTCTTCAACAATTGGTCTTGGTCTATTAATTTGTAATAATCCTGATGAGTCTATTTCTTCTTCCATAACCCAAAAGTATTTGATTTTATTGGCAAGCCAAAGCATCGACTTGTTTATTAAACTAAAAATAAGGGCAAACCCTCTCGGTTTTCACTTCGCTCTGCTACGTTCTCCCTCTAGGTCGGGCTTTACGCTATATCTTTTTTGTTTTTTCGTTCTATATTTCGGCAAGCTCAATGCGACACAAAAAAACAAAAAAGGATGCCGCTGCAATCCCTTTTGCATCTCAACTTATTCTGACATCACTCCCTTTTTAATCACTTCCTTTTCCTCCATAGTCAGCATGACTTCCTCTTTTTCTTTCATTTCATTCAATGCTACATCTATTGCTTTATTTTGCTTGGCAAAAGACTCACAATATTTACAAGTCAATAAATGAACTCTTAGTGACAATTTCTCTAAAAAAGTTAAATCAATTTCTGATGCTTTAGTTGTTAGTAATGTTGCTTTTTCACAATTCATTTTTTATTTAATTTGTTTTGGACATCCAAATTTTCTCCATACAAGCTCTTAAGTCTAGCTTAGATCGATGCATTATCACCCAATAATTAGACGATGAAATCCCTAATTCCTTACAAATTTCTGAAGAAGATAATCCATCAATATTCTTTAGCCAAAAAACATTAGACGACTTCTTGCTTAGCTTAGATAAACACCCTGTCAACGACTGCCTAAATTCTTTTCTTTCTATCTCAGTAAAAAAACCCGTATCCCAATTTTTAGGTCGTTGGCTATATTGCCAACTCCCTGTTGGGTCAAAATACGTTTCGTCTTTTCCCGTCATTTCCATTGTTGTAGATTTTTTTCTAAAATAATCTATAATTTTATTTTTAAGAATAGATGTTAACCACGTTCTTTCTGAGCTTTCTTTTTTAAATTTCTTAAACCCCTTTTTGGCAGAAAAAAAAGTATCTTGTACAAAGTCTTTTGCCAATTCTTGATTCGAAATCCGACTCAATGCATAACTATACAGATAGTCCGAATGCTCATCTACCCATTGAGTAAGTACATTGTTTTCCTTCAGGTTATCCCTCATCCCAAGGTTACACATATCTTTTTGCCCATGCAGCTATTACTTCTCCAGCATACACTGAATCTTCTTTATTATGTAATAAATGATCTGCATTATCGAGCGAAATAAAACTTTTAGGATGGTGAGCAACACTATACATTGCTGCTGCACTCTCTACCCCTACTGTTGTATCTTGAGGAGAATGCATAATCAAAAATGATTTTCTCATTTCCTTAAGCGTGTTCAGTAATGACACTCGCTCTATATCTTCTACAAATTCTTTTTTTATTTTAAAATCTCTACCCCCAATATTAACCAAAGCCTCTCCCGATGATTTTATTTCTTCTAAACTACTCCTAAACAAGTGGCTAACATGGGAAGGTGTAGAAGGTGAACCTATTGTTGTAAATGCTTTAACAGAAGTTATCTTAGATGCGGCAAAAACTACTGCCGAACCTCCCAAAGAGTGTCCTATCAATAATGATGGACTTTTATACTCTTTTTCCAAAAATGAAGCGGCAGCTATAATATCATCTACATTACCAGAAAAGGTAGTATCTTCAAATACACCATCACTATCACCTAAGCCCGTAAAATCAAACTGAAGTACACTAAAACCATTCTTAACTAGCTCTTTCGTTATATTGCGAACTGCATTAAGTGTTTTGTTACAAGTAAAACAGTGAGCAAATAAGGCGAATTTTCCTGTATCGACATCCGAAAAATCTAATCTACCGCTTAACTCTATTCCTGAATGATTTTTAAACACTACTTTTTTAGACGACATTATTCTTTATTTTTTGTACGCAAAGAAGATCACAATCTTAAATTATAATTATATAGTATATACATAAAATCAGCACTATATCATAGGCTTGTTACATAAAAGACACTTACAAATCCCATGCTTTAAGTTTATCTATATCCTTATATGCAGTCATGTCAAAATGGCAAGGCACAACGGAAGTGTAATTATTCTCTACAGCCCACTCATCTGTATCCTCACTCAAATCATAGTTATTAAAATTACCTCCTAACCAAAAATACTTTCCTCCATGAGGATCTTCTCTTTCTGCAAATATTTCTTCCCAAGAAGCCTTTGCTTGTCGAGATACTCTAATCCCTTTTATAGGCTCATTGCTCAATGCTGGAAAATTTACATTCAAAGCAATTCCTTTCGTAATTCCCTTCTCTAATACAGAAGATATAATCTGACGCATATGAGGTAAAACATGATCCATATTAGCCGAAGTTTCATAATCGCACAAACTAAAACCTATAGCTGGCATCTCATCAATAGCAGCCTCCAATGCTGCACTCATCGTCCCAGAATAAACAACCGAAATACTTGTATTACTCCCGTGATTAATTCCGCTCAATACCAAATCTGGCGGTGAATCCTTTAATAAATGATTTTTAGCAAATTTTACACAATCTGCGGGAGTTCCTGTACATTGGTAAGCCTCTACTTCTTCTCCAAATCCATAATAAGGAATCAGACGAAGCACTTGCCCGATTGTTATCGCATGCCCCATCCCTGACTGTCCTTTATCTGGTGCTACTACAAGTACCTTACCAAATTCTTTTGCAACTTCTACAAGATTTTTAATCCCATTTGAGGTAATGCCATCATCATTGGTTACTACTATTACTGGTTGGCTCATATTGATAAAAGTTCGTTGTAATATTTCATGATTTGAATTAAATCTTTTTCAGAGTACGTGTGTAACCTATTTTGTTTAATATAAACTTTCATTTGCCCTGCATAAGTTCCAAAAATTATATATATTTTTTTAGGGCGTGTATTCAAGAATTTCAACTTTTCGTTGTCCTTATAAAAATAATCAAATTCTTCTACTTCTCGATGTGTTGCAAAACCACTTATCCCATCAGTTGTTACATAGGAAGATATGTATTCTCTTTTTAACAAAAAAACATTACTATCTAATAAAATCTCAAAAAAACCAGGCATATCAAATCCATTTGAAGATTGATAATGCATTGTCCTAACAATTCTATACCTATTGGTAAGCGAATCTGTAAATCTAAATTCTATAATGTCTTTTGGATGAAACACCTTTTGTTTGACGGGGCTTTGAAGATGTACATACTCTTCGTCAAATGAGTAGTATAATTTCCCTCTTTGAATGCTAGAATCTTTTGTTAAAATCTCCCCAAAATGCCATACTTTACTGGAGTATTGCTGTGCTTCAACGACAACTGTCGAAAAACAAATCAATAAGCCTATGTATAACTTTTTCATCATTTAGCACTCCTCATTTGGTACTGACTCTACAATTTCTAAGCCATAACCCAGTAGACCTGCTCTTTTCTTAGGACTATTACTAATTAATTTAATTTTTCTTACATCTAAATCTCTTAAAATCTGAGCTCCTACACCGTAATCTCTAGTATCTTGCTTATATGTCACCTTATCCTTCCCGTCTTGAATAACTTGTTTATCAAAAGCCTTAATCTGAGTAAGTAACTCGCTAGAGCTTGCATTGTCATTGATATACACAACAACTCCTTTTCCTTCTTTTTGAACCTTCTTTAAGGCGCAACCCAATTGAGAGCCACTATCAGATAAGAGTGCTGAAAAAACATCTCCAGCTATATTTGAGGCTTGTACTCTTACAAGAATTTCGTCTTTCTTTGTCCACGATCCTTTTTTGAAAGCAATATGTACATCATCAGTAGTAATTTGTCTATAAGCAATCATTTCGAATTCACCCCATTTGGTTTGAGTAATTACCTGAGTCTCTCTTTTTATTAGTGTTTCTTTTTCTAACCTATATTCAATTAAGTCTTTAATTGTAATGATTTTTAAATCGTGTTCTTGAGCAATTTTTTTCAATTCTGGAAGTCTAGCCATTGTACCATCTTCATTCAAAATTTCAACTAATACTCCCGCAGGCTCTAAACCAGCCAAACGAGCCAAGTCTACACTTGCCTCTGTATGTCCCGCTCTTCTTAACACTCCACCTTTTCTAGCTCTCAAAGGAAAAATATGACCTGGTCTTCCTAAATCTTCTGCTTTGGTAACTGAATCTACTAAAGCATGAATTGTTTTGGATCTGTCCGAAGCAGAAATCCCCGTAGTACAGCCTTTCCCTATTAAATCTACCGATACAGTAAAAGGTGTAGCATGTAAAACCGTATTATTCGTTACCATTAAGTCTAAACCTAATTCATCACACTTTTCTCCTGTTAAAGGTGCACAGATTAAGCCTCTACCATATCTCGCCATAAAGTTAACTATCTCAGGAGTAACATTAGACGCTGCCGTTACAAAATCACCCTCATTCTCTCTATCTTCATCATCTACAACAATGATTACCTTCCCTTGCTTTAGGTCTTCTAAAGCATCCTCTATACTATCTAGTTTTATGTCGCTCATACTCTATGATTTGATTCAATCAATCTTTCAAATTTATCTAATAAAGAAGCTGTTGCCGTATTCCACCTGTAATAGCTCTCTACATACGAAATAGATTTCTCACCCAGTTCTTTTCTTAATTCTGCATCATTCAATAAAATTTTAATTTGAATAATGAAATCTTCGATTTTTTTGCAAACAATAATACCCGAAGAATCTAAATCCTTAAAAGCTGATGCTGCCAAAGGTGTTGTCAAAACAGGTAATCCCATCGACATGGCTTCTAATATTTTGTTTTGCATTCCTTGACCTGCGTACATAGGTGCTACAAACACCTTAGACCGGCACAAATAAGGCTGAACCTCTGCTACTCTGCCTGTAACTTTTATGTTTTTACTTTGTAAGGCCTTTACTTGAGGAGCAGGGTCAGTTCCTACCAAGTAAGTGCTTAATTTTGCAATTTCATTTTGAAGAACAGGCACAATTTCTTTCCCCAAATACTTACATGCTAGCACATTAGGAAAATACCCCATATTCCCTACAAACACAATATCTATATCTTTATTAACTGGTTCTTCCGATATAGAAAAACGTTCGTCTATTCCATTAGGGACAACGTCAATCTCAGTAGGCACAAAACCTTCGAGTACTTTTGCGTCTTGCTCTGTTATGATTGATGTACCATGAAAATAATAAGCTACTTTTCTTTCTAAATACTCTAGTCTTTTCTGCTCTGCCTTTACTATCAGCTTCAGCGGAAACTTCGTGTGTTCTGCTCGTTTCTTCATTCCTAAAGAAAATGCATCCATATAATCTAAATAATACTTACAGTTATACCCAAAAGGAATATTTAAGAACGACCTAATTAACTGTACATAAACCAATTCTATGTTTTTTTCTTCAATTAAATTTCCTAATCTTTTTTTTAGCCTTTTATTAAAAAAATAATACGATTGAAAAGGCAAAGAAGAAAAGACTGCCCTCAACAAAGAAAAATATACTTGGAAAGCAGAGAGCGAGAAAACTTCTACCAATTGGCAGTACTTTTTAAGTTCAGCAATATCTTTTTTAGAAACCTTACTGCTTACTGTTGACAGTAAGTAAACATTAAACTTCTTTGACAGTTCTTGAACTTGGTAGTAGGCACGTAACTTATCTCCTTTATCCGTAGGATATGGAAACCTAGTCATCACCATCAATATATTAGGTTTATTATTCAATGTTCTGATAAAAACGTATGAGTCCCTGCGAAATTACATTATTATCAAACTTTTCCCTAATAAAAGCTTTCGCATTATTAGAAATATCGGAATAGCTCTCCTTATTGACAATTGCTTCCGCAAAAAGTTTAACCTCATCTTCTATTCTGATGTTTTCTTTGTCTACAACGGGAATACCCTCTGCACCAATTGTAGTGGTTACAACGTACTTACCTAAACTCATCCCTTCTAATATTTTGATTCTAACCCCACTCCCTGCCCATAGCGGCACTATCAAAATCTCCTTGGATGCTAAAAAATCAACGGCATTCTCTACCTCTCCTATCACCTTAACGTTTTTATACTTTTTTTCTAACTCAAAAAAATATTTTGGGAAATTTCTTCCTGCCAAATAAAATTTAAACTCAGGGTCTTTTGATAAAACTTCTTCCCAAACTTTTGACAAAAACCACTTCACACCTTCTTGATTAGGCATCCAATCCATAGAGCCTAGGTAACATACGCTTCTGGTCTCTACGGGTATATTCACAACATCCACAACAGAAACCCCAGTAGTGGCAGTGTATACATTTTTATTATGCTTTTTAAAAAAAACAGTATCTACGTCACTTATAGAGACAATAGCATCTGCTTTAGATAAAATATCTAGTTCATATTTCTTTAGCCTACTAGCTAGTAATTTCAAATACTTTCCTTTCAGAAAAGAAGAATTCTCTGCATTTCTCTCCCAAATCAGGTGTTCTATATTGTGCTGACGCAATACACACTTCCCTTTATTTAGTTTTTTTATGGTTTCGAGATAAGGAGTAGTTTGTAAGCCTTCAAAATGAATAACATCAAAATCTCCCCCTTTGACTAGGGTCGATAACACTCTATGAACCTGTTCATCATCAAACCTTGTAATGTGATATGAGCCATTGGTAAATAAATTACAACAAGCTCCTAATACCGTTATTTTGTTTTCAATATCCTCGACATGTACATCTCCGTACTCACCGTACTGTTGTCTAATGATGTCATGCTCAATATAATGTTTGGAGGTATTAAGGAAAAATAAAGTTAAATCCAGTCCTTGTCCAAACAGTCCTTTTATCATTTGATGCATAGCAATTGCTCCACCATCTCTATGAGGATAAGGAACTCTAGGGAAAATAATTAACACCTTCATTTCACAAAAAAGTAACGTTTCCCAATAATTTCGCCAATGCTATTTCCATTTGTTTATAAACGATATGTTCATGTAATATTTCATCAATATCATCTCCTTCTTTTACTTTTTTAAGCCTATCTTCTACCTCTCTCAGTATTAAACGGATTTTTCGTAGTTTCAATCTATTAATCGTCTGTATGGCTACTTCTTCTAGCTTATCAGTCTCTTCTGTTACATAAATCTGAAAGCTATCCGCCCATTTAGGACTTACTTCATAACGAGTAGTAAGAAGATCTATTGACAAATTCTTTATTTTTTCATTTTCATGATTGGTAAACTCTCTCTCCACAAAAGAGACCCCATTTTCATAGCTCTCTTTAAGCTCTTCAATTATTTGCTTACAGGTTTCATCATATAGCTTCACATCTTCTAACTCCCTAATGATATATACGCCTAAATATTCATCATCATCTGTGCGTACATTCCCATAAGACAACAAAATCCTTAACATTTCTTTTTCCATCTCAAGCATTCCTGCTAGTTCATGGTCAAGGATTTCAACTGGAGGTAATTCTTTTACAGACTCCTCTTTTTCGGTATCTAAATCTTCTTCTCTTGCTTTTTGTATTGACTTTTTACGCCTATCTTGTATAACAATTTTATTATACGCACTAATCAAGACGCTTTCTTCTATCTCTAATAAATTACTACACTGCTTAAAAAATACTGCTCGCTGTATTCCATTTGGTATCTTCGCAATGCTGGCAACTATATCTGTAATTATTTTTGCTTTTTCAATAGGATTACTTTTAACATCCTCTAAAAATAATGATGTTTTAAATGTAATAAAATCCTTTTTAGAAGATTCTAAATAATTCCCAAAAGCCTCTCCTCCCAACTTCCGAACATAACTATCAGGATCTTCCCCTTCAGGAAAAACTACCGCAGAAACATTCATCCCTTGCTCCAGAATCATATCAATCCCTCGCAAAGAGGCTTTTATACCTGCACTATCTCCATCATATAGTACTGTTATATTATTTGTATATCGTTTTACTAATAAAATCTGTTCTTTTGTTAGTGCCGTACCAGAAGATGCTACTACGTTTTTAACTCCGGCCTGGTAAAGAGAAATAACGTCAGTATAACCCTCAACTAGGTAACAATTGTCTTTGTTCCTGATAGCTGTTTTTGCCTGATAAATACCATATAAAACATTACTCTTATGGTATACATCTGTTTCTGGTGAATTAATATACTTCGGCTGATTCTTATCATTAGTCAGAATCCTAGCCCCAAAAGCAATCACTCTACCTGCTGTATTGTGTATAGGGAAAGTTACTCTACCTCTGAACCTGTCATAAGTCCTGCCTTTATCATTGGTTAACACCAAGCCTGCATTCTTAAGAAACTCTAATTGATATTGCTTCTTATCTGCCTCTTTCATTAATGCATCCCACTGATCCAAAGCATAACCCAAATCAAATGAAGCGATAGTTTCACTAGAGAAACCTCTTTCTTTAAAGTAACTTAAAGCTATAGATTTCCCCTCTTCTGTTTCTGTTAAATTTTTCTTATACAGTTCTTTTGCAAAGTCTAAAACGATATGTAAGCTTTCTCGTTCTGTTCTTTGCTGTATTTCTTCTGGAGAAGCTTTTGTTTCTTCAATTTCTATACTGTATCTATTAGCTAAAAATTTTAAAGCTTCGGGATAAGAGAACCCTTCTAACTCCATTATAAAAGACAAGCCATCTCCTCCTTTGCTTGAACTAAAGCATTTAAAAATATTTTTGGCAGGAGAAACCACAAAAGATGGTGTTTTTTCAGTCGTAAACGGGCTTAAGCCCTTATAATTAGACCCTGATTTTTTAAGCACTACATACTCCCCTACTAGCTCTACTATATCAATAGCATCCCTTATCCTCTCTATAGTATCTTTTGAAATCACTTTACTTATACCAAGTTAAATTTTAGCAATAAAAAAGGGAGTACAAGTGTACTCCCTTTTTTAAAAATTATAAAAAATTAAGATTAAATCCTATTTTTTATTTTTGATGTTTTGAACCTCGATACGTACATCTTGTGCTATACCTTTAAGATCTTGCATTCCTTTTCTGATACGAGTACCAGCTGCTTGATTTTCTTTAGAATAAAATTTATCAAAATCATCTTCTAATCCTAATATAAGTCCTTTAATTTCTTCAAACTTTTTCATCAATTGTGTGTTTTTTATGGTTAATAATAGCGTTTGTTTTTTTAAATATATAAATAATATATTGATAACGAAACATTTAATGTCTTTTTTTTTAATTAACTTCTACTTCTGTAAAAGCTTGATTATAATATCCTTCTTTCAATTTAGTTTGAACTTCTTCAAAAGCATCAATTGTACGAGATACATCGTCTAGGCTATGGGCTGCAGTCGGTATTAGCCTTAGCATCATAATACCCTTAGGAACTACTGGATAAATCACTACTGAACAGAATATTCCATAATACTCTCTTAAGTCCATAATCATTCTGGCAGCCTCTGTCTCTGTACCCTTAAGTACAACTGGGGTAACACATGTATTACTCGTTCCTAAATCAAAACCTTTTGCTCTTAAGCCTTTTTGTAATGCATCCACATTCTCCCACAACTTAGCTTTAAGCTCTGGTCTAGTGCGTAGTAATTCTAAACGTTTCCTCATACCAACTACCAAAGGCATAGGAAGAGATTTTGCAAATATCTGAGACCTAGTATTGTACCTCAAATAATCAACTACCTGCTCGTTAGAAGAGATAAATGCTCCTATTCCAGCCATTGACTTAGCAAAAGTTGAAAAGTAAATATCTATCTCATCCATTACTCCTTGCTCCTCTGCCGCACCTGCACCTGTAGTACCTAAGGTACCAAAACCATGTGCGTCATCTACCAAAACACGGAAATTGAATTTCTTTTTAAGAGCAACTACACCTTTAAGATCACCTTGATTACCCGACATACCAAAAACTCCTTCGGTAATCACAAGAATAGCCCCGCCAGTTTCTTTTATTAATCTGGTAGCTCGTTCTAATTGCTTCTCAAGTTTCTCTAGATTATTATGTGCATAAACAAATCTCTTTCCTTGGTGCAGTCTTACTCCATCTACAATTGAAGCATGACACTCCGAGTCATAAACAATTACATCTTTACGGTCTACCAAAGCGTCAATTGTCGACATAATCCCTTGATAACCAAAGTTCAACAAGATAGTCGCTTCTTTTTTAACAAAATCAGACAACTCTTCTTCTATCTTTTCGTGTAAATCAGTATTACCAGACATCATTCTAGCACCCATAGGATAAGCTAAACCCCAGTCTTTTGCACCTTGAGCATCAGCCTCTCTTACTTCTGGCAAGTTTGCTAAGCCTAAATAATCATTTAAACTCCAGTTCAACACTGGCTTTCCTCTAAAACTCATATGAGGTCCAATATCACCTACTAATTTAGGGAAAGTAAAATAACCATGAGCCACTTTAGAATGTTTTCCCAAAGGCCCCCTGTCTGTTAATATCTTTTCAAATAAATCCAATACCCTTATATTTTATATTAATCCTAATAAACTGCACAAATATAACACATATCTTATTATTCATCAAAAATGGCTTATACTTTATTATCCACAGCCAAAAATAGAATTTTGGCAAGCTTCTTGAATAGTAAATAAATAAAATGAGATGAAAATTTGTAATTAGACTCTCTTAACCTTAATTTTATAAAAACTTAATCAAAAAAAAATGAAACACATATTCTTTCTCTTGATGCTAAGCTTTAGCATACTTGGTTTTTCGAATGATAACGACACAAAATATCAAACGGCATTAGATTTGATGCATCGACTAAAAAGAGTTGAAGCAAAAGAGCTATTAACAGAGATAATTGAAAACAACGCTCAATACGGTAAGGCTTTTTATCAGCGAGCTTTAATTCATAAATATTTTAAGGAGTACGAACTAGCTTCTAGCGATTTTATACAAGCTACTAGATCAAGAGAAATTCCTAAAAAAATGAAAAAATCTGCTCACTATGAACTTAGTAATATTAAAATCACTAAAAAAGATTACAGAGGAGCAGCTTTAGATTTATCTTTTATCATTAAAGAATACCCAGAAGAAAGTAAAGCTTATTACTTAAGAGGTGAATGTAACTACTTAAGCGGTCAATACTCTCATGCTTTAGCAGATATCGATAAAGCACTTGAGCTAACCCCAAACAATCATGAATATTATTTTTACAGAGGATTAGTCAACCAAGAGCTTAAAAAATTTGACGAAGGATTAAGTGATTTTACTAAGGTAATAGAAAAAGACCCTAAAAATGCTAGAGCATATTTCAATCGTGCGTATTGTCAGTTTAACGAAGGTGTCTCTAAAGAATTCAAACACCACAACAATCACCTGCATAAAGCATTGGCAGATTACAACAAGACACTAGAGCTAGATCCAGACATCGAGGAGGCATACTTTGACAGAGCGGAAATCAAAATGGAATTAGGTCACTACATTGATGCGATTGCTGACTTCAAAAAAGCCTTAGAGATTAACCCTAACGACTTAGAAGCTCACTACCTTAAAGCAATGTGCAACTACCACTATGGATATGAAGGAGTTGCCCTTAAAGAAATGGAAGATATTTTAGCAAAAGATTCTTTATATGCTGACGCTCTATATCAAACAGGCTGGATGCATTACCAAACAGAAGAGTATGAAGATGCTTTAGTAGAATTCAACAAACTCATTAGTATTGAAAAAGCTCATAAAGACGCATACACCTTTAGAGGTTACACAAACCTAGAGTTAGGGAAAATAGAAAAAGCTTGTGCGGATTTCAAAAAAGCAGACGAATTGGGTGATCCAGAAGCTCACCATGATGTAAAAAAATATTGTAAAGAAAAATAAACATGAAGCTATTTCTAGCATCTAGTTCACCAAGAAGAGCCGAGTTATTAAAACAACTCGGCTTTTCTTTTGAGGTCAAAAAAATAGACTTCAACGAAAACATACCAAACAGTATCCTGGCAGAAGACACTGCTGCTTTTTTGTCCCTCCAGAAATCTCGGCAGCTTTCCGACCTTAATAAAGACGACATATATATCACTTCGGATACTGTTGTAATCCTCAAAGAAAAAGTATTAGGAAAGCCTAAAGACAGTGCAGATGCCGAAAAGATGCTCAACTCACTAAGTGACAATACTCACCAAGTAGTAAGTGGCGTAACAATAACAACTTATAATCAAAAAATAACTTTTGATTGTCTGACACACGTAAAGTTTTCAAAACTAAAGAATGAAGATATCCAGTCGTATGTTTCAACATACAATCCGCTCGATAAAGCGGGTTCTTATGGCATACAAGAATGGATTGGGCTTATTGGAATTGAAGAAATTCAAGGTTCTTATTATAACGTAATGGGACTCCCTACTCATTTGGTAAGAAAGGAATTGTTAAAGCTTGGGTTTTATTAGTTAGATGATTAGTTTCACCACGTTATTAATTCTTAGGTACATTACCTATGTTGTGTTCACGTAAGGTGCTATTAACATGGAGTGACGATATTTTTAAGTCCGTAACTTATATAGTTGAATTATGGAAAGAGAAAAGTACGAGAATGATTTTAAAGTAATGGTAGTAGAATTGCTAAAATCAGGAAGAACAACAAAAGAGCTTAGTGATGAGTATAACATCAATAGTGAGATAATTAGACGTTGGAGAAGAGAGTTTAAAACTAAATCTGGAGATTTTTCTAAGAAGAGAGATCGGTAGAAGAATTAGAATTGAAAGCCTTGAAGAAGAAATTACGAGAGGTAAATGGACCGTGATATATTAAAAAGGCAGTAAGCATCTTCTCCAAGAGCGACCAATGAGATATGAATTCATTTTAAGAAATAAAAAAACTTATTCGGTTGAGAGGACGTGTCAAGGTATGGGGGTTAGCAAACTTATTATCATTGGCTGAAATTTAAAGACTTGATTGTTTCAAATAGCCCTAAAGCGAAATTAAAAGAAAGAATTAGAATGATTTTTGAAGAAAGTAGACGAATATATGGTAGTTGCCGAATTCAAAAAAAAAAAATAAGAAAGAGAAGGT
>Ga0256845_1000694_pt1 | contig 30153 bp, 21 predicted proteins | sample RiftiametaG_FD_189101 | JGI IMG/M metagenome (GOLD analysis project Ga0256845, IMG submission 189101) | Tube worm associated microbial communities from hydrothermal vent at the East Pacific Rise, Pacific Ocean - Riftia | ecosystem: Host-associated > Annelida > Integument > Unclassified ...
CGTGCGCGAGAGAACCTTGAGAACCAACTTCTGCCCCTCGACTCTCAACCCACTCCTAATAAGAATTTGAGCCCGTTCAAGGAGCCCTCTTTCATCGCTAACCTTGATGCTCAGACGTAGGGCGAGGGGTATATCTCCCGCGAGGCGAGCAACTCTAGCCGCCTCCAAACAAAGAGTCTCTGGGATATTCTCACTCCCGTCAATTTGTAAGAGCAGCCGATGAGGCACCGGTTTCTGACCTAGACGCAAGGCCAACTCGACAAAAGAATTCTGCGGCGCTCTAGCACTTTCGTCGCCACTTCCAAGGTTTTCGCCCTCCGATCCCGGGCGTAAGTCGCTCAAAAGCAAGCTTCTGACTCCTTTTAACTCGCCTTTCTCTAATAATTTAGCGACCAACATGCCGTCGCTCATTTTCGTAAGACGCCACGAGGAGGCAACGGGACCAATGAGGCGCCCCATGAATCGCCGTCTATCATGTGCGAGCATATCTTTCATTGCCCTCACCTCATGCACATTCTTCTGCGAGTCCGCTCTTATAATGCTCTCAGTTCCTTCTTCATGAGGATGGCAAGCCCGAATAGCTCGAAGAAGAAAGAGCAGAGTCTCCACCCATTCTTTAGGGTAGCCCTCCAAAACAGTTTCCTCACTATGAAAAAACTCGAGTTCGTCCAATCGAGTAGCAAGATACTCTCGGCGAATTTCGGTCAAGACGCTCGGCGGATTCGCTTGAAAGAAGGTATCATTTGCCAGTTGTGCCTCCTCCAACAAAATGCGCATCGATGGTCGCCCCCCCCCCCGCTGAGAAAAGAAGGGAGATAGTATTGAGCAAAATGGTGCTGGTAACTTGGAGATCGCCTCGGGCTCGGGGAGCTCTAGTCGAAATTTATTCTCCAGTATTTCAGAAACTGTAAGAGCGAGAGCGTAGGCGTCCGCACTTTCAGGACGCACCGCCACTCCTTCCAAAACCTCCGGAGGAAGATAGCGGGGAGTCCCCCCCTCAATGGACGAATTTTCGGAGGCGAGACCAAAGTCGACGAGGGTCACAATACCCTCATAAGGCTCGACCATGATGTTTTCTGGCTTAACGTCTCCGTGAGCAAAACCCAAGGCATGAAGATGTCTTAAAGCGGTACCAACCTGCCAAAGTACCCAGCCCGCCACTTCCTCGCGCCTCGTAGCCCCCCACTCTCCTTGATCCAAAAGCTTGCTCAGGCAACACCCCGGCGCAATGTCTGTGGCTAGGCAGAGTTCATCCTTTTCGTTACGAGCTATTCCAAGCATTTTTGGAGAAAAATGCCCCGCCATGACGGCCAACGCTCGCGCTTCGTTGAGCAGAGCGGACTCGAACTTTCGATGGGCTATCTTGAGGACAATTGCTCGTTGGTCCGCGGTTTTTGCCTCGACGACCCGACCGCCCTCCCCCCGCCCAAGTTCTTTTCCGACTTCGAGATGAGCAACTTGCCGCGCAGAGAGAAGTTCCGCGGCAGGGCTCTTCGTAGACAACAATGTTGACGGCAGTTGAACTTCTCGCACCACAGAGCGTTGTACCACTACTGCCCTGTGTCAATCAGGTTGACAACCTCAGCTCTACGGCCCCATTTCCCCTTCAACGGGCCCCCCCTCTCTTCGTTGAGGAGGCCTTTTGCGAAAAAGCCCTCCTACTTAGGTAGGAGAGCTCTAAAAACGTGAATAACTCAAGGTTATTCGATCGTAAATCTACCGACCCAGGGCCTCTGCTCGATTCACAATACGTGGGGTGATGAAGATAACCAGCTCACCACGGGTATCGCTGGCCCGACGCCGTTGAAACAAGAGACCGAGAATAGGAATGTCGCCAAAGAATGGGACTTGGTCCACATTGCGGCCCGTATTTCTTACGAAGATTCCGCCAATCACCGCAGTATGCCCATCCATCACAAGAAGCTGAGTTTGAGCTTCGCGCTTGAGGATGGTCGGATCACCACGGGCAGACGTTTGGTTGAAGTCTGGTTCGTCTCGCTTAATGGTAACTTCCATCTGGACCGATCCGTCGGCCGTTACATGAGGGGTCACATCAAGGGAGAGAGTTGCGTTCTGAAAGACAGTCTGCACGCCCTGGGCGGAGACCTGGGAGAATGGAATCATCGTACCCTGACTGATTTTGGCACTCTCATTGTCCATTGTCAGAATGCGAGGACTCGATAAAATCCTTAACATACCGCTCGACTCAGCCGCAGACAGTCGCAAGGCTAGATTGACGTTGTTGTCAATCGAACCAAAGGTGAGTCCCAAGGCACCACCTTTTCCAGTGCCGACAGCGGCAGGCATATTGACCGCAAAGTTTGGGTTAGCGACTGATGAAGAGAAAGGGCTCAAACCTTGAGTCGGAGTCTGCCCATCGGAGGCGCCACCAGCCAAGCCAAGCGCACTTGGAAACGCCAAACCCGTGGGGTTTCCAGTAGTTGAGGACATGGTACCCGAGCCACCCCACTGAATACCGACATCACGAATGTAGCTACTAGTAGCTTCGATAATACGAGCTTCTATCAGAACCTGAGGAGTTTGAGTGTCCAGAGCACGTGATAGTTCTTCAACCTGATTCAGAGCAGCGCTGACATCTCGAGCGATCAACGTATTGGTACGCTCATCAACTGTAATGGTACCTCGATCGGAAAGTAGCGGCTCCACGCGCGATTGCAGATCCCCCGCGTTGGCGTAGCTTACTGGAATGAGGCGCGTCTCAATGGGGGCCAATTCGACCTCCATTTTTCTGCGTTCTATTTCCTGCTCACGCTCTGCTTGCAAAGTATCGAGGGGAGCAATTCGAAGAATATTTCCTTGCTCCACCATTCCAAGTTTTTTCGACTGTAGAACAACAGCAAGAGCTTGATCCCAAGGCACGTTGCGTAGACGAATCGTAATACTACCGGAAACATTGTCGCCAACGACGATATTTCTACGAGAAACATCCCCTATCAAGCGAAGCACGTTGTGTATGTCGGCGTCTTTTAAGTCCAGGTCGATACGACGACCTGAGTAGCCCCGATTCTGCCCGAGTACACTCGGACCAAAAGCTCCTGCCTCGTCCGATTCTTCCATGCGAGCGTTGAGTTCGTCCTCACCCGCAACAATCGTGCCGCCTAGGCCAGATTGGATCTCTGGCAAGGAAGCAAAGGAAGTCTCCTTTGAAATCGTGCGAGCTTTACGCGCCGCCAGCCCATCTCGCCCTCGCCCCGTCAAACTAGAATGCAGAGACCCTGGCTCGTAAAAAGTCCAACGCAAGGAGTTACCATGACGCTCAACAGAGCTGGTAACGTGGGTGTCCCGGCGCGCCTCCAAAATCACGTCGCCGTTACGAGCGAATGAGGATACAGAATGAACGTCTCCTCCGTACGCTCCGACGTCCAAGGTGCGTGCAAGTTCTTTAGGCAGACTGGAGCCGCGCAAGATCAGCGAACTGCGACCATTGCTCGAATTGTCCAAACGAAATCGAACGCGTGCGTCCAATTCAATCTCCACGACGTCTCGATGAGCCAAGTGCTCAAATTTTACGTCACGGACTGCCGCCTGAATACGAGGTGCCTCTTTTTTGACCTTGCTCAGCGCTCGATTGAGGCCCGTAAGAGCGCCAAATGGCCCTTTCTCAAAACGTACGCGAAGGGTATTTCCTTCGACTGAGACCCCATAGCGTGCAGCATGCAGCATCGAAATCGCGATGCGGGTCGTTTTGCCCTGTTTTCCCTTGAAGGTTTGGGTAACCACCCCAGAGATGACCCCTCGCCCTTCTAAGAGAGCATCGGGTGCCCCGCGCAACTCGGCACCTTTTAGGTCGATTGTTAGACGCTTCTTCTTCTCGTCGAGTCGAGCACTGTAAGCTGGCACTCCCGACAATTCAATGAGGAGTTCCCCCATTTCATTGCCACCGTCGAGAAGACGAACATCAGTCACTCCAGAAGATGTTTCGGCCCAGGCAGCGGGGGCTAGTAACAACGCGGAAGCCAACAGAAGGCTAGATAGTGGTCGGTGTAATCTCATGAATGTCAGGCTCGTCCAGCCTCTCCGTCGGGTTGTCTGCTTCGAGGCAGGCAAGATAGGGCGACCCTACGTCAGAGGCGCATAAAGGAACAAATTCTTCGCGTATCTACTATTTCTCGGTACGCTTTCGAGCCGATTCAGCGGCGGCCATTGCAGCCAGCCTCTCTTGCATCTTTCTCAACTCGCTCTCCAGTCCGGGCTCTCCCTTGGACTGCTCATTGCCAGTTGAGGCCGAGACGTCGTCTGTGCGTAGTGGAACAACTCGAGTTGCACTAGGAACATCCGGGTTGGACGGATCATCACGAACGAGAACAAGATCACCATCGCGAATGCGATCGACACGCCAATTGACCTCGTAAGCTGCCCCCACCCCTCCACTCGGCTGAACCACCGAGGCACGGCCAACAAATTGACCGCGTTTGACAACGTGCCCTACTCCAGAGGGATCAACGAGCATGGCGCGAGCCGGGCGAATCCGTTGAATCAATGCAACAAGGCGAAGCTCGTCGATTGAGTATTGCTCCAAAACAACTTCACGCTGGGAAGCGACCTGCCCGCGAGCCTCATCGACGAAAGCGCGTGCGAAGTTTCGAAAAGGGTCGCGGCTGCGTTCTGATTCAACAAACGCAGTTTCCTGAAAGTCGACGGGCGGAGGAACATCGCGAGCCTCCGCTTTCTTTTCTTGGGTCTTGGCCCCACGCTGTACCTTCGGCTTGGAGGTTCCGAATTGAACCTCGGCTTCGTCTTCGCAAGCGCTGACGAAACAAAGCAGAAGAGCGAGACTTACAAACCTTAGCATTTAGGGTCTCTCCTTCTTAGCGGCGTCTTTATCCGAAGAATCAATTGCTCGAAAAGCTGTCACTAGACCTTGCACCGACAAGAAGATGTCTTGGTCGACGAGTTTTGCGCCACCCAAGGAGATATTTTCCATATTCATGATGCGATCATTTTGACCAATGCCATAAAAGAACTTGGCAATCTGATGAAAGCGTCCCTGAAGTTCCAACTTCATAGGCACGCGAGCATAATATTTCTCGCGAATTTCTGATTGAGGGGTCCAAGCAATCAAGTCGACCCCTGACATATTCGCCACGGACTGCACCGCCGAAAGAAAGGCAGGGTAAGCGGTGTCCGAGGGCAGAACTTTGTTGAGCTCTCTTTGCCTCTCTCGACGCTTCGCCAATTCTTCCAGGTCTTTTTGGTAGAGCTGCTCCGCCTGTTTTGCGCCATCCAGCTCGCGCTTCAATTTGCTTCGCGCCGCAATCGTGCTCTCAATCTTTCCAGAGACATCGCTATAAAATACGACGTAATAGGCTAACGCGCCCAGCACTAGAAAACTGATCGAGATGCCGATACGCGCCGGCATCGGCATGCGAGAAAGTGAACTTTGAGCCATTAGTACTTTACCCCTGCTTCAAGCGCAAAACGAACCAACTCAAGCCCGGTCTCAGAATCAGTCACGCGGTTGGCCGGCAAAAGTCGGACCGCATCAAAGTAATCCGAGAGGTTCATGCGTTTGGCGAACTCGCTCACGTCTTCGGCATCACGGGCCACGCCGTCAATCTTTACAACGCGCCTCTCTTCTTGAAAGCTCTCAATCCACAGGCGGCGTGTATCCCAAGAGGGGTTAAATGCCGCCAACGGATTGTCCCTGCGAACTTGGGCGAGCTTTTCCGGGTCGAGGCTAGGACCACGCCCCGGCGTTAAAATTCGAGCGGTTTCCAGCAAAACCGCTGTGGGGCCGGTCCGAGCGCTCTGCAATTCGGAGATGGCATCCTCACGGGCCCGCATGCGCGCCAGCTCGTCCATTACATTCTTATGGTTCTCGACCGATTTCTTCGACGCTGATATTTTTACCGTGATCTCGTTGTTGGTCTCCATCTCTTCTGCCAGCTCGCTTTGCAGTGAACTATTGAAAATATAGAGCCCAATGATTTCCACAACTAAGAGACCGACGGCGATGAGTACCCAGCCTTCGCCGCCTCCCGATTCAACGCGACGCTTCTTTTGCGGTATCAGGTTGATTTTAATCATGCGCGCGCCTCTCGATCCTTACGAAGTGCAAGTCCTAAGGGGACAGAGAGCTGCAGGCCATGACGAACAAGTAGTTCTTGGCTGACATCCTTGCCCACCGAGGCAATGGCTTCGGTAGGAACCCACGTTTCTACCGGAACACGCGAACGCTGTTCCACCATTTGAGCCAGTGCCGGGAGATTGGCACATCCTCCGGTAAGATAAAGTCTACCGATTGCCGTTTCTCCACTCGTGGCCATGAAAAAGTCTAGGCTTCGCTGCACCTCGGCTGCAATTGAATCACAGCTGCCTTCGATGATTTGCACCACCTGATCGGGAACAATGCCATCCTGCTCCCCGCCACACTTATAAGCTTCTGCCTGTTCAAAGGGAATGCTGAGCGTTCGTTGAATCTCCTCAGAAACGGCGTTGCCGCCGTTGGCGATTTCCCGGCTGAAGGAGCTCACTCCGTTGGACACGACGTTCAAACTAGTCAGTGTTGCCCCCACATTGACCAAAGCGAATGTTTGAGAAGGGTCTAGACCACGCGTAGTTTCAAAGAAGTTCTGAATTGCGAAGGCATCGATATCGCAAATCACAGGCTTGAGTTTAGCGGCCCGAATCAACTGAGTATAATCCTCAATTTGATCCCGCTTCGCAGCCACCAAAAGAACCTCCATCTGCCCATCATCCGCGTTGCGAGTGAGCACTTGGTGGTCCACCTGCACGTCCTTGATATCAAAAGGAATATGCTGTTCAGCCTCCCATTGGATTTGCTCATCCAATTCAGCGTCAGTCATCAATGGAACGGAAATCTTTCGAATAATCGCCGCTTGACCCGAAACACTGACAGACACGTTCTTCTGTCGAATCTTCGAATCTTTAAAAATTTTCTGCAGAAGCTCGGTCACCACGTTGGCGTCCATCACCTGACCGTCCACCACGACCTGGGAGGAGAGAGGCTCATAGCCAAATCGCTGCAACTCAAGGCCCTTTCTACCGTGTTTGACCTGGCAGACCTTGATGGACGTCGTTCCAATGTCCACACCAACGAGATTTTTTCCTTCGCGCATCGATTTTTTAGCCTCCCGGGGGAAAAGGTCCGTATTTCTTGACTGTTCAAGAGGACCTTCCGAGAGCTTCCGTTGGATCTTCGCATTGTCATGCCCATGCAGACAAGAAAATGCCATTTTATAGTGCGGCGCTCAGGTCATCTGATCAACATGTCTGTCCTCTCGCGAAGATTCTCAGATCGAAATCCTACACTGGGTAAAATAGGACCCACCGGCGGATAGAGGGAAAACTGTAGCGTTTTTGTTCAATCATTGTGGGTCCTCAACGCCCACTGGGGCAATAGTGACCCACTAAACGAACGGGGGGTAGCCCGAAAGCACTTGGGGCTAGTTAGTGCGCTATTTTGAGATTTTGTATCGATTTGAGCGGGGCTCTGCCCTCATCAGGCTGGGTCTGGAACCACCCCAGATCCCAAGTCGATACTGAAAATCCCGCCTTTCTCAGCTTGATTCACACACTGGCACGACTCCTGCTCATGAATGCTTGGAAGAGGGGAATGAGTAGATGAATCAGACTGCACGCCAACTAGACCAAACATCACGAGCCAAAAAAGTTGGAGGTCCTTGGGTTGAAAAAAACTATAGCCAACCCACCAAACCGCCAGAGTCCAGGGTGCGCGCTAGTGGAAAGCCCCTGCCTACGACCGAGGCTGGCCTCATCGCACACTTCACTCCGTTGGTACGGCAGATTGCTGGGGGATTTCAGCGTAAGCTACCCCGCAACGTACTACGTGACGACTTACTAGCATCGGGAATGAGCGGCCTTTGGGACGCTGTACGTAAGCAGGTGGCAGCACCCAGCGACCGATTCGACTACTATGTAAGAGTCCGCATTCGGGGAGCTATCTTAGATGAATTGAGGGCCCAAGATTGGCTACCCCGCCGAGCCCGCGCAGCGGCGGCAGAAGCGCAAGAAAAGGGAAATCATGCTCGCTCGGTGGCCCCTGCGGTCGTTCGATTTGACGACGTGAGTGAATGGGAGCAGGGACGCTGCTTGGCCACGGACGAAAGCTTCGATAGCGAGGCCGCGGTGGACGCAAAGTTTGTCAAAGAATCTCTGGTCGCTGCGGTGGACCAGCTACCCACCCGTGAACGACATATCGTTTCCGCGCACTACTTTCGCGGTGTAAAGTTTAAAGACCTCGGAACAGAATTGGGAGTGAGCGAACCGCGCATTTCCCAACTTCATTCGAGGGCCATGCAACGCTTGCGCACCATCATGGAGGCAGCGGCCTAAACGTCACTGAACGAGAAGGGCCCCATCGTAAAGAAGAGCGATGGGACCGAAAAGGGGGGGCACGCGCCCGGTTCGAATCTCTGGGGGGAGAATGAGCCGGGCGCACATTTATTTGGTACCTGACACCTAGAATAGCGACCGATTTGCCTATCGTCACGACCAGAGGGACATCAAGAGAGCTATTGGTGGGCGAATTGCCGCGTATTCTATTCAAACTGATTGGCGCTCTAGGGAGATAGTCATGTAGGACGTACTTGGGGGCATGATGGGACCAGGAGAACTACAATTGACGCAGCAAGTCGTGAGCGGTCTGCACACGTGCCAGCAATGTCAGCTTCAAGTTGAGCCAAGCGCCACCTTTTGTCCCCAGTGCGGAGGTCAATTAGGAGTCAGCGCCACCACAATGCCCCCACCGGCCTCTTTCAGTCCCCGCTCAGTTCCAGCTCTCGAGAAAGCGCCCGCTGATCCTTTAATAGGAGCAGTCGTCGCCGATAGATACCGCATAGACAGCATGATAGGTCGCGGGGGCATGGGAGTGGTCTACCGGGTTGAACACTCCAAAATTGGCAAAGTGATGGCTCTCAAGCTCCTCACCGGCGAACTCGCGAGAAATAAAGATACAGTCAGGCGCTTCAAGCGTGAAGCCCTCATGGTGAGTAAGTTATCACATCCAAATACTGTCCAAGTTTTCGACTTTGGCAGCGCGGGGGGCCTCACCTATCTCGCCATGGAGTTTTTGGCGGGCTTTGACTTAGGTGAGCTGATTGAACGCCAAGGTGCCATTCCCTTCTCTCAATTGGCAAAAATTATAATACCTGCCTGCGGCGCCCTCCAGGAAGCCCATGACGTGGGTATGGTGCATCGAGATATTAAGCCAGAAAATCTCTTTGTAACCCGTACTCCCACCGGAGAAGAGCTCGTCAAGGTTTTGGACTTTGGTCTCGCAAAACTCAGAGAATCTCGGGAACTCAACGACATCACCAGCACCGGTAATATCGTTGGCACCCCTTATTACATGCCACCAGAGCAGGTCCGCGGCGAAGAAGTGGACGCCCGTGGCGATGTTTACGCAATGAGCGCATTGCTTTATACGTGCCTGACAGCCACCCATGTTTTTGAAGCGCCGAGTCCCATCGCGGTACTCACGGCACAGGTGAGTCAGGCACCGGAGCCTCCCCATCTACGTGCTCCCCAACTCGACATTTCGCTAAGCGTAAGCGCTTTAATCATGAAGGGGCTAGCCAAAGACCCGCGGGATAGATTTCAATCCATCACTGAGCTAGGCGAAGCCCTCTTGGGAGAGTTAAGTGGCGAAAGTCGAGAGAATTTACGGCTCACCGCACCCGCCCCTCGTCCTCAAAACGACGACGAAGCCGCCACCCGAGGCGAGGTCGAACTCTACGAACGCAGTCTAAAACGCCGCGAGCGCCTTGCCCAAGTCGTCGGACTGGGCCTACTACTTGCTCTTAGCTACGGCGGCTTTCACACCTACCAAAAGTCCCAGCGGCCCCAGGTATTCAACGGGCGCGAAGTCGAACCCAATCACACCGTCGAGGACGCCCTCAAAGTCCCCTTTGGCAAAACCGTTCGCGGGCGAATTGGTCAACGTCTTACCAAAGACCGAGGCGATCAAGATAACTACTTAGTCACAGTCCCCCCCAGTAGCACTGCAATGCGCACGCAAGTAAATTTTCAGCTCTCTGCCCTACCCAATTTGGCACTTTGCGCGTGGCTTTTCAAAAAAGGCCAAGAAAACCCATTGTTTAAGTTTTGCAGTGGGGCCCCGGGCCAAGAAGTTCGTCTTCGTCAGCTAGCCCTTCAACCCGTTGAATACCTAATTGCCATCCGCCAAGATCAAGATAAATATCGTGAGTCCCAGCAGACCTACGTGCACGAAAATATCTCGGACGACTACCAGTTCACCTTCTCACTCGCAAAATCAGACGATAGTTTGGAGATCGAACCCAACAATGGGCGCGGCAATGCTGGAGTTCTCCACCTCAGTTCCAACCAAGCATCCCAGTTGCGCGGCGAGCTCAACTTCATGCACGACAAAGATATCGTCTGCGCGCAAGGCAGCGATTGGGGGAAGTTTTCAATCAACGATGCGGAGGGGGGCCGCCGACCTCGAGACGCGCTTTTACAAATAACACCTCTTGGAGGGCCCAACCACAAAATCCCGATTCGTCTTCATGGCCCCGGCGGCAAGTTCGAGGAGTCCGAGAGAGATCAGAGAATACCGTGGACCTCTCCCCCGTTGAGCCTCAAAGAAAGCCCGTGCGTTTCCCTGACTTTGGTTCCCAACCCTTGGGCTCCGAGACCCCATGTTTTAACGGCCCCCTCTAGTTCTCACCAATGGGTAGTGACTCTCACACAAGCAGAAGAGCCCCGAGGCGCCTCAGTGAAGAAAAAACACTAAGACGCAAAAGAGAGAACTTAAGGAAAGATACCTCGCTGCTCGTAGACCGTTTTGAGCCGATCGAGAGCTGCCGCGTAACAAGCCAATCGATAACTACAATTGTATCGATGAGCCAAATCGTGCATATGGCGACAGCCGGCCCGCATGGCTTTTTCGAGGCGCTTCTCGACGTCCGAACTTGACCAGGTTTCACTTCGACGGTTCTGCACCCATTCGTAGTAACTTACCTGCACGCCGCCCGCATTGGCGAGAACATCGGGCAATACCTCAATCCCTCGATCGGCCAAAACCGATTCACCCGCGGGGTTACAGGGGCCATTGGCTCCCTCGGCCACCAACCGAACTTGCAAGGCACGAGCCTCTTCGACTCCCACCTGATTCTCGAGGGCAGCAGGAACAAATATATCGGCCGAAACACCAAAGAAGTCCTCCCGAGAGATCACCTCTCCGTTGGGATACCCCTGAATTGAGCCGTTCTTTTGCACGTAGTCTTGCAGACGATACGCATTGAAACCTTCGGCATTGTAAAGGTACCCAGTGTGATCACCCACAGCTATCAAGGAAACTCCCAATTGACTCAGAATCACCGCAGTGTGGCTGCCCACGTTGCCAAAACCCTGCACCGTGAGTTTCTTTCCCTCCAGCTCAAAGGCGTTGCGTTCGGCCCAATCTAAAATGCAATGAACCACACCTTGGCCAGTGGCTTTGGTACGACCATGAGAGCCCCCCACGGCAACAGGCTTACCGGTGACCACTCCTCTATTCGCTTGATTTCCGGCGCGCCCCTGGGTGTTTACGTAGGTGTCCATTGCCCAGGCCATGGTTTGAGCACCAGTGCCCACATCAGGAGCTGGAATATCGGTATCTGGCCCAATATTAGCACCCAATGAGTGAATGAAACGGCGCATAATGCGCTCGTTTTCACCTACCGAACATTGTTTAGGATCGTACTTGATTCCACCTTTGGCACCGCCAAACGGTACACCTATCAAGGAACACTTCCAGGTCATTAGAGAGGCAAGAGCTTTAAAGTCGTCCAAGCCAGCATTGGGGTGACAGCGTAGACCGCCCTTAAAAGGCCCCAAAATATCGTTGTGCTGAATTCGGTAGCCCTTAAAAATCCGAATATCTCCCGAATCCATTCGAACGGGAAAGTGCACGATGATCTCATTTTTTGGTTCGGGCAAAATCGTGCGCAAGTACTCCGGCAACTCAACAATTTCCGAAGCGCGATCCACATAGCCTTGGACCACCTCAAAAAACTGAAACTTACCCGGATAATCCTCGCGCGCTGCCAAACTATCGTGCATTCGCTCGCGCACTCGCTCGGAGCCTGGCTTTGCAGCACCCGAGTCTGGTCCTGGAGCAATCGCGTTTTTTGAATCGGTCACACTTCCCATCTTTCGTTCAAATTGCTCAATATTGAGCTACCCAGTTGAGGGGGGCATCATACAAGAACGACCGCCGGCACGGCAAAAATAGCTGTCGAAACACAGAAAACTTCCAATTTTCGAAAATACCTTCCGATTGGCACTTGAGAAAAGAGCTTGAGCCCCGCAACTTCAGGCCAGCCAAAGCTGGTAGAGGTAGACGAGGGGCCCCACAATCAGAAGCGCATCCACCCGATCAAAGAGTCCGCCATGTCCTGGCAGGATATTTCCAGAGTCTTTCACGCCGGTGGATCGCTTCAATAAGGACTCAACGAGATCTCCCATCAAGCCAAGCACGCCCCCCAACACTCCGAGAACCAATGTATGGCTTGGGGGAATTTGTGGGAGATAGGTAAAGCTGGCAAGAAGCGCGGAACCAGTCGAAAAAATAACAGAGCCCAGCAGGCCCTCACGAGTTTTTTTGGGGCTAATCGCCTTGTAAAGCTTAGTTCGACCCCAAATTCTGCCAAAAACGTAGCCTCCGGTGTCCCCCATCCAGGCAATTTGCAGAGTCAAAAACACGTACTGCGGCCCAAAGTCGCCAGTGTCTCCCCAGCCGTCTCTGCGAACCAGGGCTAAGCACGAGAGAAGAACCCCCACGTAAAGAGGAGTCGCCATGCCGCTCATGAGACGAAGTGCAGCCGAAGGGATTTGCCCCAGACGCGTCAGAGGGATCATTGCCCCGCTGATCAGAGCCACAACGACGGCGGTAAAAAATACGCGAGGATCTCCGCCTTTTCCTGCAGAAAGATAGGTAATCGCACACATCCCCCCCGCCATACTTGCCCCGAGCCATTGCGAAACCCTATCGCCAGGATGACTCATGAAGAGAAGTTCGCGCCCCACCTGAAAAGCGGCCAAAGAAATCAGTGCGGCCCAAGCCCAGGGAGGGCCAAAAAAGAGCACAGAGAGCAACAGCGGACCCAAGACAATCGTCGTCAGGAGCCGCACAGTCAGGTTGCTCTTTGGTTTGGACGTTTTCTCAGCCACGTCGGATGTTTCTGGTTGGGCTGGGGCTAACTTGCTCACCTAGCCAGCGTTAACAGGCCAAGAGTGCCCTTGCAACAAAGGCAGGTCGAGCCTAGTTCCCCGTTGCCCCCTGTGAAGAACTTGCGCACCTATTTCAAAAACCGCACGCCCCTGGTCGCTGGGGCTGGTCTGCTTGGCGCGCTTTCAACTGCGGGGAGCCAGGCGGCTCCAAGCCACGACATCGAGGGGATCAAAGGGGCTCTCTCCTCATCGAACTCCCTCAAGGTCCGGCATTTCGTTTGGGAGCCGAGCGCTGGTGTGTTTTTTAACTATTTTGTGGGGCGTCCTCTGCTTTTTGAAGCACAAAATTTAGTAGATTCCGGCGCGAAACGAGATATCTATCGTGCCTTTGCCCGCCTTTCTCCCGAAGGAAAAGTTCTCGACTTCGGCTCTCCCCTCAACCTCACACAGACAAAAAGTGGTGACGAACAGGGACTCAAGGCCCATGGAGACATCGCTGTATTTGGCACAAGTTCAAAAGAGTCGCCCCCCAGCATCACACTTCTTCATTTAAATGGAGAAAAGCAAAGGCACCAACACGGCCCCCTGCACTCCTTGCAGCTAGGACTCACTCGCTCTCTCGAAACGGGCTCTTGGAGGGGTCTAGACAGAAGCGATATTTTGCTTAAACCCGGCTCAAGTTCACCGCAACTCACCGTCGAAGTGAACCAAGAAACCCTCACAATTTCTTCTGGACATTCCCACACAACCCTGGCCACAAGCGCTCTATTTAGCCCTGCAACAGCCCCCTGGAGCGGCCCAGGCAACGGGATATTTCAACATATATATCGTCAAAGAGAGCCAGCTACGTGGCTGCATTTTGCAGCAAACTCCGGGCGTTCCCTGTGGGGAAAAGAATCGATCGCATGGTTAGAGGGTCGCGTTTTTTCTCTCAAAGATTCTCTGCAACGTCTCAGTTATTCAATCACTCATTCTGGTCCTCCCCTCAGCGTCGACGCCAAAAGTTCATTTCAAGAGACAGCTCCTCTCCCCTCTACCCTCAAGTTCTCCAATTCAAAAGAGGGTGCCCCCCCAGTGTGGCCCCCTGCAACAATTCAACTCAAAGACTCATCCCACCACGAAGACGGCATATGGAAAGAGGTTCGCCGCCACGTTTTACCCCCAACAAAAGAGCCGCTCTTTTATCGCTCACTTTTGCATCCCGACAGCCAGCGTCCTGACGCCGAATTGCATTTAGTTGCAATGGATATGCGCCGTCTACAACTAGGTATTGGCGCAGGTTACGAAGACCCCCGCCCCGATACAGGCCCCCCCGGCAGTGGACAATTACCTCGAGAAGACTCTCTACCTCAGCGGGTCGTCGCCACTTTTAACGGCGCTTTTAAGGCGACCCATGGTCGCTATGGAATGAAAGCAGAAGGACGACTGCTGGTTCGCCCTGTTGAAAACGCCGCCACGATAGCCGTTGACGCCCAGGGGAGCGCGGGTTTCGGTTCGTGGCACAAGGAGATGAGTTCAAAGAATCTCCGCTCTTTTCGGCAAAACCTTGACCCTCTCGTGAGTGATGGAATAGTCAACCCAGCTCAACGCAAAGTGTGGGGAGAGCACCTTTATGGAAGCGTAGCAGTCGAACGCACCGCTCTTTGTTTGCACAATTCAGGTCAAATAATTTACGCATGGGCCACACGGGCAACCGGCAAAAGCCTGGCTCATGGCCTAAAACTCGCCGGCTGCGTCTACGCCGTTCACCTAGACATGAACCCTGGTCATTGTGCATTTCTGTTCAATCGCGTCGAGTCAATTGATCCATTAAAAGCACAAGGTGAGACACTTGATAGCCGTATGCAGGTCAACCCCACGCGCTTCATTCGCTGGTCTCCAAAAGATTTTTTCTATCTCTCCCTGCGTCCTCCTCTTCCCGTTCACAAGGGAGTGCAATGGAGAAAAGCACCGGGCCAGGGGCCTTCGCCTCAAGATATACCTGGAATTTTTCTAGGCAACCAGGCAATTGGTTCTCTCCACATCGAATTCGATCGAATCGACGCCGGGCGAGTTTCTTTTAGTTTAACTCCAGGACGCGGAGAAAAACGCGGTCGCGCCACCACCTCCCTCCCAGCACCCGAGGCATCCCCTTCGATTCCCGCATCAGCTCTTATCGCCTGGGGTCTGGGCCATCGAACCCGCGGTAGTCGCCCCGGGCTCGTCCTCGACGGAGAGCCCCTCGTACCTCCAGACAGAAAATTTGCCACCTTGGCCATTGGACCCCACGGCACTTTGAGTGTTTTAGACGCGGGCAGCCCTACTCCAGAAAAAACAATTCAACTCGTACAATTGCCCGTCCTCGCCCAACAAGGAACTCTCAATGAAAAGGCTCGAGAGCTTGGGGGCAAAAAAGAACGGGCCGCTTTGTGTATGGATGCACACAACAATATTTATATAGCTCGCATGGTGCACGATACCCCCGCGCCCCTGGCTCAGGCTTTGCTCCATTTAGGATGTAGTCTAGTTGTGAGTATGGATAGAGGCTCTCACCCGCCTCCTCTAGTGCAACGCAAAGGCGTCAGTTTAAGCGTTGAAGGGCAGCCTAGTCCCATTCAACCCGACCAAACAATGCTCTGGGGTCATGACACAACAATGAAACCACTCACCTATAGTTTCTAGTACTTTTTAAAGCACTCTTTTTTGAAGCACTCTGTGATGCGCATTTGCCGGTCAAATAGAGGTCGTGGCAAGTGCAGCAAGCCCACTCAAAATAACTCAAGTCCACAGTCTATTGAGCCTATATAGGCTGGACACTCTGGAGCAAATTCACGATCGCACTCTACGACGTTTGATAGTCTGCTCTTTTTCAATGCGCATAATTTCGCGAGTTTGCGGATTGCGGTAGCGCACTTGCAAAAGCAATTTACCTCCTCCAAACCCACCTTCATCAATCAATAGATGGCGTTTTTCGCAAAGAAGTCCGTCCTCACTCGGCTTTTCTTGCTCCACCCACTTGCCCAATTTGTCTGGCAAATCGGGCAATGCCCCCAATCGCTCGTCTTTTGCTCCGGGCACATGAGAAAGAAAAAGCCCCATGTACGCAAGGGCTCCCACAGCCCCCACACCCAAGAGAAATAGATAAAAGGTAACCACCGGCAAAGTGTGGTCCCAGCCTGCCCCACAATCAAGAAATAGTCGGTCGCCCCAAAAAAGGACCACCCGGCTCATTCAGCTCAACCGAATCACCCGCGGGAGCGTTGCTCCCTACAGGCATACCACCAGAAGAATCAGATGCTCGCCCTCCACACGCGGGGAGAACGAAACCAATCAAAAGGACTCTAGCGAACCGATTCATTTCTCTACCAACCTACTCAATCGTGAAAACCAAACGCGGTCACTCAAAAACGAACCATAGTACCCCCTACTGCCGGCTGAAAGTGCGCACTAATCGCCATTGAGGAGATATGCCCTCCAAGGGGTAATCAAGCGTTCCTCCTCTGCACTGGTAACTTTCAGGACGCACGGTTACTCTCCGTCGGTGACTGAAGATGCCGACCAAATTTCGGAAATGCGACCAGAGCTAGACGAGGCCCTCTTAGGCCTGGACCAACTTGCCCAAGAAAATGCAGAGGAAGGGCTCGCCATGTTTGCGACCCTTCCCGAGCCCGTTCAGGGTCTTGCTGCCTTTCAGCTGGTATTGGCTCGAACCCAGCAAGCGCTCAAACAACTCGACAAAGCAAAAACGATCGCAGAGCAGATTGTCAGCGCAGACGAGGAAAATGCCGATGCCCATCATTTATTGGCGGATATTTTAGAAGACCAAGAGAACACCCAAGAGGCCAACAGCCATTTTATTAGGACCCTACGTCTCGACAAAAAATCCTACGAAGAGGGGGCCTCTCTTCCTGAAGCCGAGCTCAAAAAGGCTCTGCTTCAAATATTAAAGAGTACCTGCGCGGAGCTGCCGGCCGAGTATCAATCCCCCGCAAGAATTGAACTCTTTCCCACCGAAAAAGACGTGGAAAATGGCGTGGACCCACGGGCTCTCTCCATTTGGGTAACCGGCGACGCTCCCAAAGGCTATTTGGTGCTCTACGCAGCCAATTTGGATGCCGAATTTGGCGATTTGGTAGAATTTGATGAATTTGCCCCTCATGTATGCGACACAATTCGTGGAGAAATTGCTGGGCACCTCTCTTTCTCCGAAGAGATGCTTCAGAAGTTAGGCTGGGAGAAAAGCGAGCTACCTGCTGGCCCTCAACCCTGAAGTGCTGCCTCGCCAAAATCTATGGGACGCCCTAGGGCGTCCGCAATGAGCCCTGGTAGATCCGATGCGACTACGCCTCGCCAATAAACGTTCCACTCCCCGGAGCGATGCATGCCGTCACAAACACTCGCGTACCAAGTGTTGATAGGATTATTAGCTCGAGCACGCCAATAGACTGCGGGGTAACTCTTGGAGAGAGCCCACCAAAGTTCTTGGCCCAGTCCCTCACCGCGCGCGTCGGGCAATACCCCAAACTTGCTCAAAAATGCAGCATCACGGCCGGGCTCCAAAAGAGCAACCCCCCTATAGTCCGCTTCGACAAAAAGCTGAAGCGGGGGCCTTTTCCAAAATGTGCTCTTGAGATGACGAGCGAAACTTTTCTCAAGAAGGAGTTCCAAGCGTTTTTGATTTAGAAGATCATATTGGGAAAACGATTGAACAATTGCCCCTAATTTTACTAAAGTCCCGTCTCCAGAAACCGTAAAAAGCTCGCGCAACAGAGATAAAGGTGATGCAATTGAGAGAGTGGCGCGTTTGTCGACGCTCGCAAAACCGTTCAAGACAGACGCGGCCCGCCGCAAGGCACTTTTATCCTCCTCATTGAGAAGTTCAGACGAAAGCAGATCGTCTCCATCGCTGCGCAGGCTCACGACCCCAATACCGCTTGAGCTATTAGAAATGACATGCCCTGGAGCAAACTCGACGCGACTGTCTCGATGAGGCCCTATGCCTCCAGCTCGGCGTAAAAAAACGACCCGCCGTGGAGCAATGCTACGTACAACTTCTACCAAGAGAGGCTCCGAAGGCTCACTCATAACTAATAGATGAACCTCAAGCTCGGCAAGTTTTCGACCTTGATCTCGCAGCTTGCTCAATTCGGCAGGGCTCGTACTGCTAGAGCAATGTGAGATACGAGCGACAAGACCTACCTCCTTGAGCGCACCTACAAATTGGTCCACTTCCCCAGGTGAGATGGATTCCACCGCACCCAAGAGCAAACTGGGCATCAGACCCAATTGACTCAAAAATGCCAACTGTTCGGCGAGAGTCCCAGCGCGACCCTGCACCACCTCACGGCTCAGAACCAAGAGGGCAAATTGGCCCCGGGGCAAGCTCTGAAAAATACGAAGATAGAGCTCTCCCTCGGAGCGCTGCCCGAGGCTTCCCAAAAAATGCAAAACCCCTTGGCTCAGGGGAGACAAGTTGGACAAAACGGTAGAAGACGGCGACCACGTCACAATGAGTGCAAGCCTAAATCCCCACGGGCGCGTTGCAAGCCCACCAATTTCTTGGGTCTCTTCAGCGGACTATGGCACAAGCTCCTGATGAAGCTTGATGGGAAAAGTAGCCATTTTGTCAGCGATACGAAAACGAGCCGGCGCTGGCTATTTCTCGGGGCAGCTCTGATGCTCGTTGCTCCCGCCGCTGTCAGCGCAAAATCGGCGATGCAATCACGCTATCCCTACGATCCCGCTTGCGCGTGGGGGCGCATCGCCAACGGACGAGGTATGTTGCATCGCTGTATTTCGCGCAAAGAAGCCGAGGGACTCGCTAAGAAGAACGGAATTTCTTCCCCTGAGAGCACAAAGAAGAAGAGTCCCCCTCATTCTCACGCCCTGCCAGAGGCACTTCCCCGAAACTACAGCTTGAGCGTAGGCCCCATCAGCGCCGAGAACGGGACCATTACCGTAGGACGTCTTAGTTTACCCACCGATCGCTACCGCGACTGCGTGGACAAAAATGGCGGACTCACAGAAACGAACGCTCAGGTCGTCGTAAAGTTCCTTGTACGGGGTGAAAAAGGCCGGGCAGAAGGCGTCAGTGTGCAATCGCGGCGAGGTATCAGCAAAAAGGCAGCGAATTGCCTCGCCGAGGTCGTCGATCGCCGAAAGGTGGGACCCCCAAGTGAACCAATGACGGCGGCTCGCCTCACTTTTCAATTCACCGAAAAGAAGTGATCCCCCTCCTGCGCAGAGCCTCGCCCTTCACCGAATGGGCGCGTATACACGGGGCATGACGGACCAGTCCTCTCAGAGGAACGCCTCCCTACTCGGCTCAGACCTATCTTTGAACTCTTCGCGATCGCCCCGCGGCCCAATCAAAGAAATTTCTGCGACTTATAAAGATCGCCATGCAGAGTTTTCACGCGCGAGCGAAAAGCTTCAAGCAAAGGGGCGCAAAGTCGAAAACCTGCGAGGGCTCACGTTTGCCGGGCTAGTAATTGGTGCGGGCTACTACTTTGCAAAAGACGGACAGAGCAGTCAAATAGGGTTGCTGGTTGCTCTCGTTTGTGGGGCCGCCTTTCTTTGGCTTGTACAGCACCATGGCAAGGTACTTGCTCAAGAAGCACACCAACGTCGTTTCTCTCTAGTAAACGAGCACGGTTTGCAGCGCGTCGAAGGCGATTGGCATAGCCTGCCACGCACAGGCAGCAATTTTGCCCCCCAGGACCATGGCTACGCCGAAGATCTAGATCTCTTCGGAGTAGGCTCCCTCTATCAGCGCATCAGCGTAGCTCACACCCGCTATGGGCAAAAAACATTGGCCTCGTGGTTGGGGGCCCCCGCTAGTCACAACGAAATCCAAGAGCGCCAAAAAGCCGTGAGCGAGCTTTCACCCCAGGTGAGCTTTCGCCAAAATTTGGAAGCGGAGGGCATGGCCCTCGTCGAAAAGCGTCGAGGAGGCACCACCACAATATCGGACGGTCCCAACCCCGAGCGCCTACTCCAATGGGCTGCGTCCCCCGGTAAAATAGACAAGAACGTCTTCATCCAGGTTTTTTCCTACTTGATTCCCCTACTCTCTATGGGAGGAATTTACGCCCACTCGGCTCTCAACGCCTCTCCGCTCTTGTGGATCGTTCCCATTGTCTTGGGCATGGTCTTGCTCAATCTAACCAAAGAGCCCACCTCAAACACCTTTGCCGCGGTCTCTACAACCGAGGGAGCTTTTTTACGCTACGGGGCCCTTCTTGAGCTCTTAGAGAATCAAAAAGTAGAGTCGCCCTGGCTCAAAAAAAGGCTCGAATCGCTTTTAGGAAAGAGCAAAGCTCGACCAAGCGAGGTCATGCGCCGCTTCCGCACCTTAGTCAGTTGGTACGATCTGCGTCACAACGGTATGGTCTATCCCTTCGTCAACGCAATTCTGCTTTGGGATATTCATTGCACTCGTGCTCTGGAAAAATGGAAAAAAGAAGCGGGCAACGACCTCCCTCATTTTTTTGAAATCATTGGCGAATACGAGGCAATCTCTTCCCTCGCAGGACTCCACGCAGACGAGCCCTCTTCGAATTTTCCGGAAGTTCTCGATCCAAAAAGAGATCCTGCTTCGAGCATCGAGGCGCGCTCTCTAGGCCATCCACTCTTGGGCGGAAAGTCGCGAGTGGTCAATCAAGTGCAGGCGTTCTCCCTGGGACAAGCTCTGTTGATAACGGGCTCCAATATGTCCGGAAAAAGCACTTTTCTACGGGCTTTGGGGGTCAATTGCGTGCTTGCGTTTGCCGGCGGCCCCACCGTCTCCGAGTACATGAAGATACCTCTCTGCAATTTAGGAACAAGCATTCGCGTTTCCGACTCTCTCAAGAGCGGAGTGAGTCATTTCTATGCCGAGGTGCAAAAACTGGCTCACGTGGTGAAACTCACCGAGACAAGTGAGCTCCCCACTCTTTTCCTCCTGGACGAAGTCCTCCACGGCACCAACTCCCGCGAACGACAAATTGGGGCGCGTTGGGTATTGGGTGAGTTACTCAAGAAAGGGGCATTCGGCGTCATCACCACCCACGACATGGGTCTCTGCCAGCTCCCCGAGCACCTCATGAGTAATGTACGCCAACACCATTTTCGTGAAAGCGTACGCAACGGCGAGATGACCTTTGACTATACCCTACGCGAAGGTCCCGTGACCTCGGGCAATGCCTTACGTTTGATGCAACGAGTGGGATTGATGGTGCCTCTTGACGAGAACGAGGCAGAGGCAGAGGCAGAGGCAGAGGCAGAAAAAGATTCGCCCTGAGCTTACAGGCCCGAAAAAAGGCGTCACGAGAAATTTCTCGGACGCCTTGAAGGAGTGAAAAGAAAGCCCGCTCAGGGATTGATCTCTAAGCCGGTGGGCTGCTCTGTCTTCTTTTTCCGATAGAATGTCACTTCGTCCACCATGACATTGATGGGCTGAAATGCCGAAGTTAAGAAGTTGACGCTACGAATTTGGTCCAAGCGAAATTCAGGAGCGTAACGGCCCCAGCCTGCCTGTCGCATATTCTTAAAGGGCATGAAGTAAAAGCGCCAAGAATGGCTGATCTCCAGCATGGAGCGAAATCCGTCCCAGCACTGATTGCGAAAGCTGGTTTCATCGCCGGGTTTGGTGTCCACAGGGCTGTAGTCGATGCAATAGGGAGTGCCAGGAGACTGAGGCTGATTGTGCTCGTCTTGATAGGCATACTTTTTTCTAGCTGGCGTTTCAGGAGCAGGATCGACGGGCTCTTCTGGCGCAGGAGGCAAGGGAACTAGCTCTCCAGGAAATGCATCGAACTCCTCTTGAGTGGCAAAGCAAAAGTCTGTTGCGGCGTCTTCGCCCTCTTCACATACGCCGGCCTGCCCCAGGCCGTCGACATTGCCTCGCGTATCATAAATAGCTGAGGTATCGATGGTTTGAATCATCACACCCAATTGCCCTACCCCCTCTTGAGGAGCTGCGCCTTGAGGCAATCGACGACCACTGTAGGGGGTCTTGCCCCCGGGTGAATCCTTGATTTCAATTGCCTCAGACGCCCCGGCCAAACGAGCCCAAAAAGCGATACCTTGCCAGTCTGAGCGATCTATTGTGCCCCTATAGGGAGCAATATTGAGAGGAACGGTGAGCCCCGAGTAAGTAAACCCATCACGAGGATTAGCGGGTAAATTCTCAATTTCAGAAGGTTGGGTAGAAAGAGGTCCCCAAAAATTCAAAGCTTGAGTATTTGCGCGTCCTTCTACGGTTGGACATGCCGCTAACTCGAGATCCTGAGGTGGGGCCCCCTCACGCGCCAGAATGAAGTCGCCTATAACTCCGTCACCATTGGCATCAAATTTATCTTTGCAGGCTGTAAAAGAAGGATATACCTCTTCGGTCAATTTATCGCCCGGTTGCGCGCCAATTCGACCTTCTTCAAGGCGGCGACATAGAGGAATGAGATACTCATTCAAACCGCTCACGACAAATTCATCGTACTTCACCTCGATGCTTTCGTCCTCGGCCACAACGGCAACGACTATTTTTCCGTCGTCGTCCACGAGCAACGTGCGGCCGGTCATCTCCGTGCCGCTAGCATCGTGAATCACCAACTCTCCGCTCACAAAATCAAACGCGGCTTGCTCCTGCTCAGTGTACTCAGAAGCGTCCTTGTCTGGGTCTAGTCCTTCGTAGACAGCTACCAGATCTGAGCGAGTGGCCATCAAAGCAGCCCCCTGCTTTAAAGCCGATTGGTAGGGGAAATAATCGTCACTTAGGTCATCGTCATCAGCAATGAGTGCGCCCGGAGGTACGCTGAAGTTTGGTTCAAAACTCCCCATCGACTCACCTGTAGACTCCCCCGACTCCTCGTCAAAAACGGTCCCTACAGCGCGAAACTCGAATTTGCCGAGAGGTTTTCCGTCATCCCCCACCAAAATTCCGCCGTCGCTATTTGTCTCAAAGCCCATTTGAGCACAAAGGTTCTTCATGACAGCCACATCAGGCACGTCCGAAGAGCAGGCCATAGGACTGACACCTATCAAAGAGAGAATTCCGAGAGAGCGCAGAGCGAATTTCATGAGGATATAACCTAGGAGAAGGACTCAATATGATACTTTGATGAGTCACTGCTCGTCAAAAGGTGCATTTGAGAACACCTGATTACTTTTATGAACGAGGTGTCCATGCGTGGCAACGGCAAAAGCACCCTGCACAATCGATCAATTCCCTCGGAAGTTTCGATGGAAAATTAGCCAATTTTACCTACAATTTGGCCAATTGAAGACTTCCGAACGTAGTCCTCGGGGCAACACCCCCATATTTTGTTCATGGAAGTGAGCGTAAACGCACACGTGAGAATCGAAATGCTCTGGTACCTATGCATAGGACACGATGATGCATGCCACTTTTCGCAATCAACGCCCCGGCCCAAGGGGCATGGAACTCAGCGCTGAAAAAAGAGAAATCTCGTACGGTGCAGCATTTTCATTTATAGAAGCGATGTGTCCCCCGAAAGCACTCATGACCAAAGCTGCTCGCGATAAGAAAGAAAAATGCGAATGAAGCGCGGCCTCTACACTCTAGCGTTGCTGGCAAGCCCAGCTATCTTGGCGAGTATGACGATCACTCAGATCGCCCTCGCACAAGAGCCTCCTGCCGAAGAGCCCTCCAACGACTCCGTAGGAGACGAAACTGCCTCAACGGATGATTCCGCTGCCACAGACGATTCCGCCGCGACAGACGATTCCGCCGCGACAGACGATGCCGCTCCCGCGGACGATGCTGCCTCGACAGAGGATTCCACTGCTACTGATTCTGGAGAAGAAACAGCAGCGGGAGAGGCCGACGCTGCCCCTGAAGACGCAAGTCCTTCGGACGACGGCGGTCGAGGTCCTTCTGGTCTGGTAAAAAACGCATCAGTCGGACCAAGTGGCGAGCTCATTGAGGGGCCTCCCGAGAAAGAGTTCGATCCTGCTCTCGATCCCGAGGTTTACTGGGAAGGAGATGCTGATCCCCATAATCCGGGGTATGTTCCTGGTTACGGGAGCCATCGCAATATCAGCATGAGCCCCAATGCTCCGCGCACAGGTGCCTCGCCTGGTGGAACAACGGCTCCACCTAACTCCGACACTTGGGACGAAGAATGGGTCTTTAGTTTTCACGGCTACCTAGAGTCTGGCCTCAAAGCTGCCATCGGTAAGCGCGAAAGTTCAGTACCTGGGCAGTCCGATACGGTTTTGCACGCAACTCCCATTGTTCCGGGTAAGTTCGGCGATTTCGAGGCAACCCAGTCGGTTCCTGGTCCTTGGACTCAGCTCAACTTTACTTTTGGCAACCCCTTCGTAAAAGCCACGACGATTGTCGCGGGCTTCAATCAGCAATCGGGAGCCTCTTACAACTATCCGTCCTCCCAGCTAGGCATCAACGACGCCTTTTTGACTCTCACACCCGGTGATCTGCCTGGTTTGAGAATGAAAGTATTAGCCGGTGCCTACCAAGATCGCTACGGGGCAATGGCCCAGTACTCGGACGGCAACTACGGTCACTCCATCATCGCCTCCACCCGCGGTACCGGCGCCACCGTCATCGGAGACTTTGACGTCGCCGGCGAAGTCATCGGTCTTTTCGAAGTTGGTTTCAAAGGAACGCTAGATAAGGCTCCCCTTGGAATTGAGCCAAACGACGCCACGGGTTACGGCGATTCACAGAATGGCTCGGGTTATGTCGGTCACGCCCACGTGGGAATTGCCTGGAAAGACATGGATCTTTCAGGTCACTACCTGCATGCCTTCACCAAAGACGATCGTCTGCCCGATGTTCCCGTTCGTCCCGGCGAGCCTGTAGCGGCCCACCAACCCCCCGGTTCCATCGCCACAATGGGTCTCACAATGCGTCTAATGGGGGAGCCTTACGGTCACTTTTTCATCGGTGGCGCTCATACGATCGCTAAGAACGCTCGAAATGTACCCCGAGTCATCAATATTCTGAACGCAGACGGCGGTCGCGGTCTGATGGAAGAATATTTCGGAATGCGCAGCCAAGGCAACGGCAGCCTTTCTCATATGGGCTTTCAATACGACGCCAGTCTGCAAAAATTCCTGCATTCGCCAGCATACTTTCGTAGCGATAGCTGGGATATTCGCGGTAGCTTTTTTGCTACTTTCGTACACGTCAATTCGGATCAAAAGACGAGCCAATCGCCCGAACAAGAGATTCGTTTTGACGGCGTCAACAAGTTCAAGGCTGGCACCGAGATTCTCGCCAATATCACCCCATGGCTTGGCTTTTCAACCCGATATGACTTTGTGGGTAGTGATCTCGCTGACAGTGAGCGTTCCTATCATATCATCTCTCCGCGCTTGATTTTTCGCACGGACTTCCTCGCCCACGAACAGATCAACCTGCGCTACACCCGCTGGATCTACGGTGACAATGTCATCGTCCAGTCCGTAGCTCCCAACGACCCTCAGGGACTCGACGAACACATGGTCGCCCTGCAGGCAAATATGTACTGGTGACATGAAGGCATCACACATGACAGCATCCAATAGTAGGTTCCCAATGAAGCCCCGCCTTACATCCCTAGCCGCACTCGTTTCTGCAACAGCCGCAACCTTCCTTCTTGCGTCGCCAGCGGCGGCAGAGATGGGTTTGGAGCCCGGTGCACCTCGCGCCAGCACCATGCCTGGCGGAGTAAGCCCTGGCCTCAAGTCCGAAAGTAAGGACGACTGGCGCTTCAACTTCAACGGCTTCATGTCGATGCCCGTCTGGATGGGTTTTGGGGAGCGTGCAGCTGATAGTCCTGACGATGGTGAAGCTTTTAAAGAGGGCGACCTGACTCTTCATGCCCCTCCCGTGGTGCCTGGAGAGCGCGGCTCTTCGGCTTACACCAACGTGATGGCGCCCCCTTGGACTCAGCTTAACTTTTCTTACGGTACCAGCCAAGTCACAGCTACTGTGATCTTGGCGGCAAAAACCGCATCAAGTGCCCAAGGTTACTTCAATCCGCCCGATCATGTGGGCATCCAGGACGCCTTCATCTCTTTGGATTTGGGCTCAACCGGCGAGAGCAAGTACCAAGTTCATGCGGGTGCGTTCTCTAGTCGTTACGGCACAATGGGCGAGTACGACGAAGGTCAGTACGCCACGCCCGTTATTGCTCGCGTGCAGGGCGCTGGCGTATTGGGTTCGGCCCGTTGGCAGCTCGGCAACAAATTCAATGTCCAGGCAGAGGGCGGCGTCGTCGGAAATATCGATAAACCCGTTCTTGGCACCAATCCAGAGGGTTGGAATGGCTATGTCGACGCGAATATCGGCTCTACTTTCGCTGGCCACGGTCACCTGGGCTTCGTTTACGACAAACTATTCAATTTTGGTCTGCATGCATTGCATTCTTTTTCTAGTGACGATCAAGCCAGCGTTCAGGCTCAACCTGACGCCAGTATGACCATCTTGGGTGCTGACGCGCGCCTAACGATGGGCCCCTACGGCCATCTTTACTTTGGCGTCTCCAATGCAAACGCCAAAGACATCGCCTCTTTGGGCAGTGTTGTCTACTACCTAGACAACCCCAATGGCATTGACCTCATCCGTAACTATCTTGGTGCCGAGTCCAACGGAACCGGGACGATTACGACCATGGGTCTGCAATACGACTTCAGCCTTGCCTCAGCGATGCTTGCTCCCGAGCCTTTCAGCGGAAATGCTCCTGACCTTCGACTCAGTGTCTTTGGCATGATGAGCATGACCAAACCCGATGTAGACATCGACCGTAGCCCCCCCATCAATCGATTAGGGATCTGCAGTGACACCTGCATGAAAATGGGCGGTGAACTCACCTACAAGCCCCTTTCATTCTTGGCGGTATCCTTTCGTGGCGACCAAGTCATGCAAGATCTTGACAATACGAACGAGTCCTTCACGATTCTGTCCCCCCGTTTGCTCTTCTCAAGCGACTGGAACTCTCAGGATCAAATAACTCTTCAGTACTCAAACTACATGTACGGAAATCAGGTTGCGGTACGCAACCCTTCGGAAGACCCCACCTCAAACATCTACACCAAGCCCGATCAGCACACAGTCTCCCTGCACGCTTCTATGTGGTGGTAATTGAGCAAGTAGAGTCGAGGCTTCGCTGGTACTTGAATCAGAAGTCTAAGACCTACAATGTAGCTGACGCCCAGTACGCCCTTCGAGCTGACTGGGCGTTCTTCTTTTTGTAACCCCACCGATGACCCCGGAGAGCGAGCAGAAAGCCCAAACAATCGCTCCCCGAGACCTCAGCGGAACGGACTTCCTTAACTCCATGAGATGTCTAGATCTTTAGAGAGCTCTAGAGCTTGACGAATGCAGTCAAAAAGAGCAGGATTTTTACGGGTACGCTCTTTTGGCAAACTTCCCATGGTGGCACAGTGCCGCCGCCGGCGCCTCCTAGGCAGATTCTTGAACGATAGCGACGAAAAAACACGCGTCACCGACGTAGTGCAGGCAGGCCTGCCCGATCAGGGTACAGGTACAGATTGTCTCGTTGTCATTTACACCACCGAGAAGGCGCTGCTTGGTAAGCGGTTCGTACTCGAAGGCAGCACTCTGCGCATTGGCCGCGGCCCTGACAATCAGATTGTTCTCGAGGGGGACAGCGTGAGCCGCCGCCACACTCACCTTGAAAAACGTGGCGGACAAAATTGGTATGCCGTCGACGACCGCAGCACAAACGGCACCTACGTCAACGAAGATCAAATACCGGGCGAAGTACGTCTCACAAACGGCGATCGCATCAAGGTTGGTCCCACCATTCTAAAATTTCTATCGGGGGCCGACGCAGAGGCCAAGTACCACGAAGAAATTTATAGAATGACTATCATTGATGGTCTGACGCAAATTCACAACAAGCGCTATCTGATAGAAGCGTTAGAGCGAGATGTCATGCGCGCGCGACGCCATAGTCGCGACCTCTGTGCCGTGATGTTCGACATCGATCACTTCAAGAGCATCAACGATCAATACGGTCACCTAGCCGGAGACCACGTGTTGCGAGAGCTCGCACGGGTAATTCAGGAGCGTACTCGCAAAGACGAAGTTTTTGCCCGTTATGGTGGCGAAGAATTTGTCATCATTTTGCCAGAAACTAGTCTCGATGGCGCAGTTCAACTCTCAGAAATCCTCAGGCAGCGCGTTGCTGGACACCAATTTGTTTTTCAAGGAGAACAGATGAGCGTAACCATCTCGATGGGGGCAGCCTCACTGCAAGAAAATATGTCCGGCACCGACCTGATTACCAAGGCGGACTCCAAGCTTTACGAAGCAAAAAACGGCGGACGCAACCGCGTCTGCCATTAAATATTTACTAGTACTTCCCCCAACTAGTAACCAGAAAATCAAACCATGGGCTTGAGCGAAATCCCCCCCCCAGCCGAGATCACTCCCGGTTTCGATCTACCTGATTTGCGGACCCGACCACCGGGCCCCCAGTCACGCACCTGGCTCACGCGGTTTAGTCGCCGTGCCGCCCCTATGGGGCCGTCTCGAGGCGAAGATAAAAAGGTAGTACGAGCCGATGTTCCACCGGGGGCTATCGTGCTCTCCCAGGCAAAGGGCTGCAATATTATAGATGTTGACGGCAACCGATATGTCGATTTCGCGGCCGGCTTTGGCTCACTCCTCTTAGGACATCAACACGAAGCCGTTCTACGCGCCATCGATATGCAGGCGCCCAAACTACTTCAAGGGCTGGGAGACGTGTACCCTAGTGATGCCAAGATCGGCCTGATGGAACGATTGGCCCGCTTGCACCACGACCCTGATGCTCAGGTTATTTTGGGACAAAGTGGTGCGGACGCAATCAGCGCCGCGATAAAGACCGCGGTACTCTCTACAAAGCGCAGTGGTTTAGTAGCATTCAATAGCTCCTACCACGGCCTTTCTTATGGAGCCTTGGGGGTGAGCGATTTGCGTCCGAGCTATCGGGAGCCATTTGCAGAGCATTTGGCGCGAGACGTCACCTTTGCCCCCTACCCGGCAACGCCTCAAGAGGCAGAGACAAGCCTACAAGCCGTGCGCTCGGCTCTCAGCTTGGGCGCGATTGCAGCCATACTTATCGAGCCAATTCTTGGGCGTGGCGGCATTATTGTTCCACCCAACGGATTTCTAGGACAACTCAGCACCTTGGCACGCGAATTTGGTGCCCTCCTGGTAAGCGACGAAATTTGGACGGGCTTGGGGCGCACCGGCTCTTGGCTAGCAGGCTCAGCCGATACAGAGTTTGTTCCCGACCTTATTTGTGTCGGTAAAGGGCTCGGCGGTGGACTACCGATTAGCGCATGTATTGGTAGCAAATGGGCCATGAGCGCCTGGCGACAAGAAGACGAAGTCGTGCATACATCGACCTTTGCCGGGGCTCCCCTGGCCTGCACCGCCGCCCTGACAACATTGGATATTTTAGGAAGAAAAAAGTGGATAGAAAGAGCCGCTGAAGTCGGCAATGCATGGATTGAAGAACTACGTACTTTGATGGCAGGCTCAAAAATTGGTGAAATTCGTGGACGTGGCTTCATGATTGGCCTCGATGCGAGTCAACTTCCAGGTGGGGCCTCGGCGCTCCAGAGAGCGCTCTTGGAACGTGGCTTCATCACCACCACCGGAGGCGGCCAGCGCGATGTACTTGTACTCACGCCTCCCCTCAATATAACAAGCGATCTCCTTATGGCATTTGAAGACTCACTCAAAGTAGCCGTCATGGTGCTTTCTGGAAAAAACGCGCCTCTATCGCCCTAGTACCAACCCCCCTCAGAACGTTCCAGGTTTTGTACCAATGAGACAAAAAGCAGCTCCGATGGTAAAAAAGGAGGTAGTTGCGGGGTTCATCAGGCCACCACTTCAGTTAGGTCAGGTGAAACCCGGCACGAATTTCCGGCACGCCGCTCTAGTACCAAAGGTCGGAACTTCGTGCCGGGTTTTGGTACCCATGAGACAAAAAGTAGTACCGAGGGCAAATAGGGAGGCTATTGCGGGTTTCATCAGGC
>Ga0256845_1000695_pt1 | contig 30145 bp, 22 predicted proteins | sample RiftiametaG_FD_189101 | JGI IMG/M metagenome (GOLD analysis project Ga0256845, IMG submission 189101) | Tube worm associated microbial communities from hydrothermal vent at the East Pacific Rise, Pacific Ocean - Riftia | ecosystem: Host-associated > Annelida > Integument > Unclassified ...
AGGAAGTCTTGCAGTTCTTGAATATGTTCGGGACTCATATCGGGCATACGTCCTGAGCCGTCCCCATCAAATCGAATGGGTACAATGACCACCTCCATCGCCCCTACCTCACGTGCGTGAAGGGGATAGAATTGTGAAGAGAATTCTCTCTGTACCGTCGGAGGTTTATGGGACTTTCGACAATGAACAATGCGATAAAATTCTATACGGAGCTCACTTGAAGGCTCAATCAGTTTCCCGGAAATCCGGAAGTTGTAGGTGCTTTGCAATTGATCCACGGCTGATTTTCTTAAAAAGTGGCCCCCTATGTCAAAAGTCTTCGCCTCCCCCATATCGTTACGCAATATAAGCCGGGCGCCATCAGCGATTTCTCCTCCTAACGGGTCAACGAACGCCCGCACCAGCAGCGCTCTGCCGGCCACCACTTGCACTGTGGGCTCCAAGTCTCTAGCCCCCGAAAGGAGAGGGATCTCTATTCCCTGATAGAGTGAGAGGTCCGTCAAGGGTAAATTGGAGAGCACCCGCCCCCAATGAGGAAGCTTCCCCTCTTCGTCCTGTACCCCACACCATGCAACAGCATAATCTTCTTCTGCCGTTTCAGCTGCGGGCGTCTCGGCCGAGGATTGTTCCTGCCTCTCAGGTCGGTCAAGGGAGCTTTCGTCCAAGTCCGCTTCGTCCAGCGGGCCGCAGCCCAGAACGACCACCGTGACAAAAATACAGAGCCAGCTCAGGCTCCAGACTTCTGTAGACTGAGTCTCCTTTGAGAGAAATTGTCCGTACCGCATCCCAACCGGCGGAACGGAGAGAACGAGAGCCTCTCGACCATTGACTCAATTTGAGCCCCTATTTCCTGGCTGGGTAAACTCGCCGGGTATACGAACACCCAGGGACAAGACATGCTAAAGCCTGCGTGCATTATTTTTGTGTAGGAAAACGATGAGCGAAACAATATTTTCCAAGATCATCCGGGGGGAAGTCCCGTGCCATAAAGTTTATGAGGATGAATATGTCCTCGCATTTCTTGACGTGAACCCATTGAGTCGCGGGCATACTCTTGTCATCCCTAAACAGGCGGTCGCGACCCTCGATCAACTACCGGACGCCCAAGCGGCTGCCATTGGGCAGGTGCTGCCGCGCCTCTGCCGAGCGGTCATGAAAGTCAGTGGCTCCAAAGAATACAACATCCTCCAAAACAACGGAGCGGGCGCCCATCAAGCGGTCATGCATGTGCATTTTCATATCATTCCCAAACTCGGCAAAGACGAAGGTTTAGGCGTGGGCTGGCAGACAACCAATTTGGAAAGTCCAGAGAAAGTGGCCGCAGCCTTGCGCGCTCTTCTTGAAAAAAAGAGTTCCTCCCGTCAGGAGGAGCCCCCCCTCTCAAACCCCAGCCCCGCTTTGACTTCTAAAACATCCCACTTAGCTCCCCTAACCACCGGTACCACCATCTATACGGACGGTGCTTGCAGCGGAAATCCAGGCCCTGGAGGATGGGCGTGGGCCATAGAGGGTGGACGCTTCGCTAGCGGCGCGGCTCCGGCCACCACCAACCAGCGTATGGAACTCACCGCTGCTTTCGAAGCGGTGCAAAAAAACGAAGGAGCCATCACCATCGTGAGCGACAGCACCTACGTTGTGAATTGTTTCAAAAACCGCTGGCATACAGGCTGGCTCAAGCGCGACTGGAAGAATTCAAAAGGACAACCCGTGGCGAATCGAGACATTTGGGAACCCTTCATTGCTTTGGTCTTGCAGCGTAAGAATGTGCAGTTTCGCTGGGTAAAGGGTCATAGCGGCCACCCCATGAACGATCGAGTGGACCAACTTGCTGTGGAAGCCACAAAACGGGGCAGCGGAGAGACAGGCGAGTAATACGAGACGATTCGCCCAAGACACGCTAGGAGTGGGCCGATGACTTTTCCGAAAGGCCCCCTCGCTCTCCAGGCCCTCAGTGTTTCCAAAGAAACGCCACCTTTTGTGTGGAATATACCTGGGTCCAAAAGCATTACCAATCGCGCCCTCGTACTTGCAGCTCTCTCGGAGGGCACGACGGTACTCCAGGGCGTGCTGCACAGTGACGATACCCGTTATATGCGTGGCGCCCTCGAGAAAATGGGCATTTTAATCACCGACATAGATGCCACCACCTTAAAGGTCGAGGGGGGGCGCAGTCGTTTAAAAGCACCTGATGAAGAGCTCTTTATCGGCAACTCGGGCACAACCGTGCGTTTTCTTACCGCATTTGCGGCCTTAGTACCGGGCAAGGTCACCTTAGTGGGTGACAAGCATATGCAGAAACGCCCCATTGACGATCTGATCAATGGTATGGGTCAATTAGGAGTAAAAGTAGAGTGCGCTACGGGGTGTCCACCCCTCACCATTCACGGCGGACATCTACCGGGAGGGGTCGTTACGATGCCCGGCGGAAAGTCGAGCCAATATTTTTCGGCGATTCTCATGGCAGCTCAATGTGCCGATGATGATATCGAATTGAAAGTAGACGGTAATTTGGTGAGCCGGCCCTACATCGATATCACTCTCAATATGATGAGGGACTTTGGGGCAAAAGTACCGCGGAACGCAGCCGTACAAGGCGCCAACTCTTTTCGAGTCCCGGCACAAGGTGCGTACCAAGCAATGGAGTATACGATTGAGCCAGATGCCTCTTCTGCCAGTTACGCATTTGCCTGTGGCGCCGCAACCGGGCTAAAAGTGGAGGTTCCCGGTCTTTCGACGGGAGCACTGCAAGGCGACTTTGCCTTCACCCAGATTCTTGAAAGCGCAGGAGCACATTTAGATGTGCAAGCTAATTCGACGCACGTGCAGGGTCAGGGCAAGCTCAAAGGTGTGCACGTTGATATGCACCACATCTCCGACACCGTCATGACCCTTGCGGCAATTGCCCCTCTTTGCGATGGCCCAACGCACATCACCAACGTATATAATATTCGTATTAAGGAAACTGATCGCCTAGAAGCCACGGTGAACGAGCTGAAACGTTTGGGGCAAAAGGTCGAGTCAGGCCACGATTGGCTGACTATCACCCCTGCCCCTCTCACTTCCGCTATCGTTCGCTCTTACTCCGATCACCGCATGGCAATGAGTTTTGCCATCTTGGGCCTTGCTCATGGGGGCGTACAAATTGAAGATCCGAGTTGCGTGGCAAAAACGTATCCAGCTTTTTGGGATGACTTACGTAAACTCTATCAACATTGTGGGCAAAGCGCGGAGTTTTGAGGGGCAGGGGCGTAATTTTGATAGATCTGGGATTTTGTCTGGAACTTTTATCAAGGCCGAGTCGTACAATGATCGGACGCGATGATCTGCGCCCATCTCAACGACTACCTAGGTTCCCCTCACTGGACATTTCTGATGCAAAATAAGCTCAACTTCAACAAGTTTGCTCTTACTCTAGCCGCATTGGGCACAACAAGCCTCGCAGCTAGCACCTCTCTCGCCTCCGTGGACTCACCCTTGCAGGCACAAGAGATTTCCCTCAACGGCGACGCCAGTATCGAAAGTAGCCTCTTGGATGATCTTTCTCCTCTTTGCGCCAAAGAGCTCGGAGAAAAGAAAGACAAGAAGGAAAAGTCCGATAAGTCCGATAAGTCCGATAAGTCCGATAAGTCCGATAAGTCCGATAAGTCCGATAAGTCCGATAAGTCCGATAAAAAGGATAAAAAGAAGAGCAAGAAAAAGAAAGGTCACAAAGAAGGCGGCTGCGGCGCCGGTACTTGCGGCTGATCTTACAATTTCTCCCTACGTTCGAATTGCGGCTTTCTTCTCCTTCGGAGAGGAAGGCCGTTTTCGTTCGTTGTTCTTTTGTTAGATCGTAAAATAGCGGCTGGGAATAAAGCGTGAGAAAAGCAAATGGGTAAATGCTCCGAAACCAGCACCAGCAATCAGGTCCACAAAATAATGCTGTTTAGTCGTGAGGGTCGTGGCGACAATTGCGATACTCCAAATCGAAAAAAGGATAAATACTCGCGGCCTACGCTTATAAAACGGAAGAGTCGACATAACGCAACTGCCCACATGCATACTCGGCAAACAGTTGGTCGGCAGATCGATAGTCCTAAACCATAGGAAAAAGTACTCTGTAAAAGAGGGAGCTTCTAAAGAGAGGGGGAACTGTTCGCGGGGAAAAGTAGTTGGGTAGAGAACGAAAAAGATTCCCGAAAGGGCGTAGGCAAAGACGTAACCAGACAGAAATTGGCGGTATTGTTTTTCATCCCTCTGCAGGGCGCAAGAAGCCAGATAGATAAAGTAGACGCTGCTGTAGATCCAAACGGTCCAGGGCAACAAGGGGATGGCCCCCTCCCAGACGCTCATTTCGAGCAAGCGAGGCTCTCTCCCGAAAGCTACTTTTCCGGAAATACCATAGAGAGCAACTGTCAGAGTCCCCACAGCGAGCGCCGACGACCATTTGCTTTTGGACGACGCGAGGAGCGGCAAGGAAGACAAAGTTCTTAAGTCTCACCCTTGCGCGCTTTTTCGCTGCGACGGTATTCACCCGGTGTAAGAGCTGTGACCTTCTTGAAGGAACGAATCAGATGATGGGGGGATTGAAAACCACAACTCAGGGCTATCTGAGCTGTGGGAAGGCATGTTGTTCGCAGAAGCTTTTTGGCGTGTTCCACACGAATATTGCGTAGGTACGCCAGAAAAGAGGTCCCGGTCGCTAAACGAAACACACGGCTAAAGGCAGGAACCGAAAACCCCGCTTTTTTTGCGACATCAGGCAGGCGTAACTGCTCCGAAAAGTTATCTTGGAGATATTGTAAGCTGGCAGCCAATCGGATGCTTTTGGGCCCCTCCAATGCTCGCGAGGCGTAAAAACTCAAACGATTGAGTACATCACGAAATGCCTCAATGAGTTGGGATACGCGACTGGCCTCTTCCAGGCGAGCGCTCAGTTCATCAGCCAGCTGATCGACCGCTTTTTTATTGATGGAATGACGCCGCTGAACAGCCCCCACCAAACGAAAGAGTGTAGCGAGAAAGTGACTGCGCACCACCTCAAGTCGCTCTCCAGAATAAACCAAAACCTCACGCACATAGCGATCGGATGCAAGACGAATGGGATCGGGAGCTGCTTGCTCGAATGCATCATTGAGTGATTGCATAGAAGCGTTCACATCTGCATAACGAATAATTCGTGCCTCAGAGCCAAACTCGTCATCAAAGAACAACACTTCTCGTTCAAGTTGAACACAAAGGTGCAACGCATGAACCGCTTCTTGATAGGAGGATGCTAAGGACTCACCTGGAGCTGCTGCTGGACCAATGCCCACAACAGCGCGCACGCCAGCCTGCCTCGCCAATGCCTGCATCTCATGGGCTCTGTCCCGTAACTCCGCGCGAGCAGCCGCGGGGCTCTTGCGCGGATCGGCCGAGGTAACAAAAAACACTCCATAGTCGCCCAAGTGATTCGCGGCGGTATGAGGCATTTCAAAAGTAGAGCGAATCAACTTACGCTGCACCGAAAAATTTCGCACCATCAGCTGAACGGTATCGCGAGCCTCGTCAGGGGCATCGAGAGACATCAGGGCCATGACCGTAGTTGGCAGACGCTGAATTTTCATCTCCTCGCGCATCCATTCGCCTAAGCTGCCCTCATGGTACCAAGGGGTTAGACGAAACTTTTCGGAAGAAACCGCACTATATACCCAGTCTGTATTGGGCCAGTGTTGCACGAAAATTTCGCGCCGAATGCGATCCACCTCTAGATGATGATTTTCTGAGAGATGTTTGCGGGTCAGAAACTCGGAATAGAGGCCACATAAGCGCTCCAAGCCGTCGATGACCGGTTCGCGCACAATAGGCAGCTGAAGCGCCATCTTTACAAAGCGCACAAAGTCCGGGTTAGCGCTGGCAGCCTCTCGCCCCGTAATACTTTGCCAAGACTCACACAATCCTTCCCACGAAGGAGGCATCGTAGAAAACTGACCAGCGAGGAGAAAGGTACGCCCGGCAGGATCGGCTTCGACTGGAAAAATGAGATCACAAAAACCATGAAGGCGTCCAACAACCATGCGCTTCTCGCGCGTCGCCTCAGCCATGATCTCGCGATAATAGGCATTTCTACTAGCCTCACAGCCGTAAAATATCTCAAAATGAAAGGGCTGTATTTGCTTCCCTTCAATATTGAGCTCCATCCACGTGAGCTGTCCTTCATCACCAACACGGATCAGCCAAAAGTTCAGCTCGCGATGGAGATGAACAATATTGTGAATCCAGTAGTAGCTCTGGACTTCATCGAACCACTTTTCTTCGCCCATAGGCGTGTGCACGATGGCACGCCTTTCACCCTATGTCAGGAGCTTCGACGATATTTTGCACATGATAATGGAGAAAAATCATCAACTATCAGATCTACCTAGACTCGCGGTCACAGGGGACCGCTCTCAGCGCGCAGCTGACTGAAATGCGTTTGAAAAATTTCGAGCCGACGACCCTGAAGCCGTAGAGGTAGCCTGGGCCTCCGAAGGGCGTTTCGCCGGTGTTCGCCTCGTCGTCCCTGGAGCCAACGCCTCATGAGTAGGTGTTTTCAAGATCAGTGGTGAAACACTGCCACCGATTACAGCAGGAGTAGAACTCGAAGTAGATGACGCGAGAGATACCGTCTCTTGCTCAACGGGGATGCCAAAGAAGAGGGCACCAAGGGCTCCCGCCGTCACCGAGACTGCCAACAATGCTCTCTTCCATTGGCCAGTTCGAAACAACGCGTGAGGATCGCCCACTGCGATTCCGTCTAAATCAGGACCTCCACGTGCAAGGGGAGTCGCTGGTTGAACGAAAGCAAAGGCCTCTGATGATGCAGAGGAGGGCGCGGGTGGAGGAGATGCGTCTAAAAACGCATTCGACTGGGGGACTCCTTGCTCGACAGGGCTAAGAAACGCATTTGAACTCATTCCCATCGACTCCTCCGTCGGGGAAAGTTGGGCCGCACCACAACTTGGACATTGCCAAGCCGCGGCCCCAGTGATGGGCGCGCGAGAAAGGTCGTGGCCACAGTGAGAACAGTTCTTCGGTGCATTCATTGGACGCAGGATAGCTCAGCGGAGATAAAAATCCGGTGAGCTAGTGGTAGTTTTCGATGAATTGCCGGGATGATTGGATAGAATCACGCGGACACATGTCCACCAGAGGGCCTATGTTCTACCTAAAAGAGAATCTTACTGCAGTGACATAAACGCGCTCCTTCCTCAGTCCTGTGCAACTTCACCGTGGGCTCTCTAGATCCCTAGACAGCCTTCTCCCCTCCGCACTCCTGTGCTCAAAAAGAATATGACTGGCTTAATCGATGTAAAAATCGCCGAGAGGATTTCGTGGGGAAAGAACCTCATCACCCTCAGGTTAGAACGAACTGAAAACGAATTTTTACCTGGACAGTTTTTCAATATTGGCCTCGAAGTCGATGGTGAAATAATACGTCGCTCTTATTCGGCAGCCTCTGCGCCGGGTAAACATTTAGAATTCTTCTTCAGCCGGGTCTCCGAGGGCGCGTTGACACCTCCTCTTTTTGACCTCAAGTCGGGAAGCCTATTGAAACTGGACCCTCAAGCTCTTGGTTATTTTGTGCTGGACGAGCTCCCCCCAGCACACACTCTTTGGCTCGTCGGCACGGGCACGGGCTTGGGACCCTACATTTCCATGATCCGCTCCGGGGAAATCTTTGAGAGATTTGGTCAAGTTGTGCTCGTCCACGGGGTCAGGCACCCACACGAATTGGCATACGCTGAAGAACTGCGTCACCTCTCAAAAAATAACCCTCAACTCACTTATATCTCAGTCTTGAGCGCAAAAGATCTTGACGCAACGGAGATCCCCCCTGAAGCACTCAGGGGACGCATCACCAACGTCTGGCAAGACGGCTCGCTCGAAAAAGTGAGCGCGCCATTCGAAGAAAACGCCCACATGATGCTCTGCGGCAACCCTCTCATGATCAAAGAAATGGTTACTTTGCTGAAAGAGCGCGGATTGAAGAAGCACAAGCGCCGCGAAGCTGGTCACTTCACGTTTGAGAAGTATTGGTAAATAATACTCGCCCGCAGCCGAGACAGATCGCTAGAGCGCGTCTCAGTTTCAATAGAAACCGAGACGTTTTGCCCAGCTACAAGTCATTGTCCTAGGACGATGACCTCCCTCTGCGGGGAATTTCTAATCGGGTAGCCGCACGTCCATCAGCTTCGGTCGGCGGCTACGCGGCTTCCACTCGTAGTGCGTCCAAAATGAGGTCGATATTTTTCTTGGCATCCCCAAAGAGCATCTCGTTATTTTCTTTAAAGAACAAAGGATTACCCACCCCTGCGTATCCGCTTCCCATTGAACGTTTCATGACAATCGTCTGCCCTGCCTTCCAACACTCAATCACCGGCATTCCAAAAATGGGACTGGATGCATCGTCAAGAGCACCAGGGTTAACAATATCATTAGCGCCGATGACCAAGACGATATCCGTGTCGGGAAGATCTTCATTGATCTCATCCATCTCCAAAACAATATCGTAGGGAACTTTTGCCTCCGCCAGAAGCACGTTCATATGACCTGGTAGTCTGCCCGCCACCGGATGAATCGCAAAGCGTACTTTCACCCCTTGCGCCTGCAAAGATTTAACGACCTCAAAGAGTGGGTACTGCGCCTGAGCCACAGCCATGCCATAGCCCGGCACAATCACCACGCTCGTCGCTTCTTTCAAAAGAACCGCTGTCTCTAGGGCAGAAATCGATGTCGCTTCTCCCGATTCCGCGCTTAGTCCACCGGGGGATGAATTTCCTCCTGATTGGGTTTGTCCAAAACTACCAAATATAACATTGAAGAACGAACGATTCATCGCGGCACACATAATGTAGCTGAGAATCGCCCCGCTGGAACCAACCAGAGCCCCGGTGATGATCAACAAATCGTTGGAAAGCATGAACCCAGCGGCCGACGCAGCCCACCCCGAATAACTATTGAGCATGGAGACCACCACAGGCATATCGGCTCCACCAATTGCCATCACCATCAATATGCCAAAAACACTGGCAATGGCGGTCATCATCATCAGGCTAAGTAAGCCATCATGATGGCTTTGCCCAACAAATTCAACTCCTAGGTAGATTGAGACAGAAATCATTGCCAGGTTCCATAAATTTCTAGCAGGCAGAGCAAGAGCCTTAGAACCAATGGTGCCGCGCAATTTTCCAAACGCGACAACGGAGCCTGTAAAGGTCACCGCCCCAATAAACACGCCAACGAAGATCTCCACTTCGTGAATTACGTGCTCAGCCCCCACCAAGTGATTGTTAGGATCGAGATAGCTCGCAACTCCAACCAATACAGCCGCCGCCCCAACAAACGAATGTAAAATGGCCACAAGTTCGGGCATGCTCGTCATGGGGACGCGAGCGGCCAAAAAAGCGCCGATTAGAGAGCCGACGAGCACAATAGGGATGAATATCTCGTAGGAGGCAACACTCTCATTGAAAGCTGTGACCACGATGGCCAGGGCCATGCCCAACATTCCATATAGGTTGCCTCGTCGGGCAGTTTGTTGAGAACTCAGACCGCTCAGACTCAAGATGAATAGGATTCCGGCGAAGAGATAGGCAACTGTCGTAAGTGAAGATGACATTATTTGCAATTTCCGAATCAATTAACGTGAAAACATTTTTAACATGCGCTGAGTCACCCAAAAGCCACCAGATATATTAATGGTAGCCAAGAAAATGGAGATGGATCCCAAAATCATGGCGGGGCTGCCCACGGGACCAGAAACTTGCAACATTCCTCCCACAATAATGATGCCGCTTATCGCATTGGTCACACTCATGAGTGGAGTATGAAGAGCTGCAGTGACATTCCAAACCACTTGCCAACCGACAAAGCAGGCGAGAACAAACACGGTAAGGTGTCCTATGAAGGCCGCTGGGGCGACAAAACCCAAAAGCCCCAAGAAAGAGAAGAGAGAGAGCAAGACGAAGGCGCTCGAGCGCGCGCGCTTCTTTCTTAGCTCTTCGGCGCTTGGCCCTGGAGGACCCAGCGGGATAGACTGGGACTTGTTTACCCCCTCTTGAGGATGTTCAAGAGGGGGAGGTGGCCAGAGCAACTCCCCCGAGTGAGTGACGAGGGCCCCTCGAAGCACCACGTCTTCCATATTAATATTCCACTCATCTGCTCCACCAACATCGGAAAGAAAATGCACCAAGTTCATGCCGTAAAGTTGGCTCGCGGTGGGAGCCAACCGTCCCGGTAAATCAAGATACCCTGCTATTTGCACCCCATGCTTGGTCACCACCCCCCCCGGCTCCGTGAGGGCACAATTTCCCCCCGCCTCGGCCGCCAAATCCATCACAACGGACCCCGCCCTCATGGCTTGGACCATCTCTTCGGTGATGAGCGTCGGTGCCTTGCGCCCAGGAATCAATGCGGTGGTGATGATCACATCCACCTCTCGGGCCTGAGCCATGAAAAGGGCCATCTCCGCCTCGATGAACTGGGGGCTCATCAGCTTGGCGTACCCCCCCTGACCGGTCCCATCCTCTTCGAAGTCTAATTCGAGAAACTCGGCACCCAGGCTTTCTACCTGCTCTTTTACCGCCGGCCGTGTATCAAAAGCGCGAACGATTGCCCCGAGAGAGCGAGCGGCGCCAATCGCGGCCAAACCCGCGACCCCTGCACCAATGATCATCACTTTTGCCGGTGGCACCTTTCCTGCTGCGGTCATTTGTCCCATAAAAAACCGACCGAAGAGGCTCGCTGACTCAATCACGGCGCGGTAGCCAGCAATATTCGCCATCGAAGAAAGCGCATCCATTTTCTGGGCCCGCGAAACACGGGGAACTGCGTCCATGGCAAAACACGAGATGCGTCGCTTTACGAGTCTCTCCAATAATTCAGGATTCTTTGCAGGCCAAATAAAACTGAGGAGGGTAGCCCCCTCTCTCATGAGATCTACCTCGTGCTCCCCTGCGAGCTGCTCGGGCGGATTGACCTTGAGGACAACGTCCGCAGTCCCCCACGCTTCATGAGCGTTGCCCACTACCGTGGCCCCAGCTTGTTCGAAAAGCTCGTCTGCAAAGCCTGCGCGCACACCCGCCCCAGCCTCCACAAGTACCTCGAACCCCTGCTTTTTGATCAGCCTACCCACCGTATCCGGGGTCGCTGCTACACGCCTCTCCTCGGCGCGACTCTCTCGCACAATCGCTAACTTCATAGCTACTCCGCCTTGCTCAAGGGCTCACGGAACGAACTCGCGCGAGTTTCCTCAACCCTATAATTTTAGGCAAGACGAAGGCTCGCCGCAAGAAGGGCGCAAAAATCCCCTGGAAGACAGGCGCTCTGGGACATAGCCCCGCGCACTAGCGCTTAGGCTGCGCTACCGGCAGAGGAAAGGCCGGACGAACCAAATGCTCGCAAATCGGCATTGGTCACCCGATTACGTCCCGCTTCTTTCGAACGATAAAGCGCAGCGTCAGCGGCCTTAATCAGCATATCAACATCCAGATTCGCGGCAAATTCAGTGGAGGCTACTCCCAAACTCGCTGTCACTTGCAGGGCTCCCCTATCTATTGAAACCGGCTTCTCGGCAATTTCTTTACGTACTCGACGAGCTATCTCAACTGCAGAATGAATTCCACAATCGGCCAACACAATGAGAAATTCTTCCCCCCCGTAACGTCCAGGATAATCGTTTTCTCGTAAAACAGAGGCAAGGCGTCGAGGTATCTCGCGCAAAACTGCATCTCCAGCTTGATGACCATGAGTGTCATTCACACTCTTAAAGTGATCGAGATCCATCATCACCACACTCACCGGCCCTCCCCCAGCCTGAGCAACTACAAGCTCTTTCTCCAATCTATGCATAATGGCTCGTCTATTGAGCAAATGGGTAAGTCCATCATGTGATGCCTCAAAGCGTAGCTCTTCGCGAGTTTGAATTACCCGTTGCTGCAACTCAACGAGGCGACGCCCCACCCGCAATCGCACTTCGAGTTCAAGAGGGTGACAGGGTTTGTGAATATAATCGTCGGCCCCCGCTTGCAGTCCCTCCACCACATCATCAGTTTCGGTTTTAGAGGTGAGAAGCGTCGTGTAAACGTAGGGCTCTGTACGCGCAGCCCGCAGTTTTTTGCAAACCTCTGGACCGCTCATTTTAGGCATCAGCCAGTCCAATACACAGATTTGAATTTCTTCGTCGGCTATCAAAAGCTCGTAAGCCTCCTCACCGTCCTCTGCGGTGACGACCTCGTAGCCCCAACGTTTACTCCAGCGGCTCAACAACGCGCGAGTTATTTTATCGTCATCTGCAATGAGAATTTTCACTGATGCAATCGCCCTCTCTGACTCCACGAAAAGGCAACCAGCCTCTTGGGAGACTCGCAGAGCGCACTTGGGGGGAACGGATCTCTCCCTACAAACTTGACCGGAACCCCTCAAGTTGAGGCGCTCATTGCGCCAAGTCCTACAAAAAGTTTGATCGAAAGATCGTGCTTCGACTACCCAGCCTATTCGGCTAGACCGAAACGACTGCGATGCTGAACCACGAATTGCACGTAATATTCACTGTCGCGGTTGGACTCGATTTCTCCCGCCTCACAGGCGGATTCAAGAGCACGCTTGATATCACCGATAATTTTAGAGGGCGGTAGTTGAAACTCGGCCACCAAAAATTCCCCCACTCCCTTGGGCAAAGGAGGAATTTTTGCGTCATCAAGAGCAATCGCGTTCACGCGTTCGGAGAGTTCATGAATCTGACGGATACCCTTGCGCTTTTTCTCGGGGCGTTTGGTAGTGATGTCCGCACGAGAAAGACACAGCAAGTCCTCCAAATAAGGACCCATTTCACGGGTAAAGCGTCGCACAGCGCTATCGGTCCATTTTCCACCGTAGCCGCTTGCGCGCAGATGATGAAGAACCAAAAAATGGATCTCCTTTTGCAATTCCTCATCCTGGGAAAAAAGCGCCACGCGCTTCTCCATCTTGTTGAACATGCGGGCCCCCACCTCGGCGTGCCCAAAAAAGTGAACCTCCCCACGCTCACTCACCGTCCGAGTTTTTACCTTGCCGATATCATGAAAGAGAGCGGACCAACGCACTTGCAGGCGGGGAACAGTCTGAATAACCACCTGTTTTGTATGTTTCCAAACATCTTTATGGCGCCACTCCCCGTCCCCAAATCCCACCATTGCCTCTACTTCGGGTAAGAGAGCTTGCAAAAGTCCGGTGGTCAACAAGCTGTCCAGACCGAGATCGGCATGAGGGGCGACAATCAATTCGTCCAGTTGTGGCCTCAGGTCCTCGGCGCTGAGCCCCTGTAAGTCGCAGGCACGGGCCAACAAGATGGGCTCAGAAGTCTCACCAGTTTGGGCAGCTTGCAACGAACGGTCCAGAGCCCTCAGCACCCGAGCCGGATCGGCCGGAGCCGCGTCCACGGGGGCGCGCGTGCGATGAGGGGCAGGCACGCGACGGTGGCGCATGCTCTTTTTGTCGCGCTCCGGCGGTGAAACCTGCTCAGAAGTTGACGAATTAGCTGATTTCGAGGAAGAATCACTCATGAGGAAAGCGCAATCGGCGGCTTCTCAGCAGCGCATGGCGCAGGACTAGCACAACGCCCTCAAATGGTAAGGTCCCCCTGATGGCAGATGGGCAGAAGCAAAAGGGGAAAAAACGCCCTCAACGCGCCAAAAGTCCCCCTCGTAACGTAGGGCGCGCCTTTGCCCGGCTTTTGTGCGCGATTTTTGCGCTAATTGGGGCAATTCCCCTCAGTGGAGGGCTTGTTCTGCGCTCGGAACCCCTGCAAAAATGGGCTGCCAACGAAACCTCTAGAATCTTGCGCCAAGAAATCGGCGTCGAAGCGACATTTTCCGTAGAGCTTTCACTGATCCCGCTGCGCCTTGAGGTCACCGATCTCTCGGTCCCATCGACGGATGGCGGCTCGCCAGCCGTGCACGCTCAAATGATCGCCGTCAGCCCACGATTTTTCTCTCTCCTGGCCGGGCGCATCGATGTCGGGGATATTGAACTTGAAAACGCCCAAGTACGCTTAGTCTTTGAAGAGGGCGAAGTTCAAAACTTAGCCTACCGATTTTCTGGAAAAGAGACTCAACGCCCCGAGCTCACGCGCGCACCATTTCGAAGTTTTTCCATTACCAATGCTCAACTGGACTTAAATATCGACGGCACGCGCATCATCACTGAAGAAATTGACGTCGATGCGTTCGCAGAAAAGAACCTCACATTTGACGTCGCGCTGCGAACAGGAGGCGCGAACATAATAGGCTACCGCGACGTTCCCCTCACAGAAGATCAATTGGACGCACATGCCCTAGCGCATCCCAACACTCCCCCAGCAAAAACAACTCCTTCCTGGGATGAGGATCGCTTGTGCGAACTCGATCTGCGCGTCTTTCTATCAAAGAAACAAATTGTATTGCGCCGCCTCTCTCTACTCGGGGCGCTGGACCTTGATCCAAACTCGAAGAGTAAAACCAAGTGCAACACCCCTGGTGAGGGCCGCGTAGATGCGCGCCTCACTCAAGTCATTGTTACGCCCCAAAAAGATGAACTTCCCCTTGTACGGGGCCACGTCAATATCAGGGGGCCCCTCGCCCTTCTGGATAGATTTTTTCCCGGTACGGACGCCCGCGGTTGGGTAGGATTTGCAGGGGATATCTCTCTTGGCGCAGGGGGAAGGCTGCCCGAGATTACAGGAGAACTCACAGGCGAGGCCATGACGCTCTCGTTTATCAAGGTGGCCGATAAATTACGGGCGGACATTCTTGTCACAGACGATACAATTCAAGTTCCTACAATGGATATCGCCTGGGGCAATGGCAAAGGCGTGGTTACGGGAATCAAGGTAGAGCCTTTTGCTCCCAATATGCCAATTCATATCGAGAAGGTAGTGGGTGAAGGAGTAGATTTTCCAGGAGTGATGCAAGACATTGGCGTCACTGACCACTCATGGGTTGACTGGAATTTTGGAACCACCACGATCACTCAATTGGGCGGCACAATCTCCCCCTTCTATATTGATGCAGGGTTCGAAGGGCATACTCGGGACTTCGTTCAATGGGATCGAGGTTTCGACGATCCGGCACGTCGCGCGATGGTGGGTATCAAAAAGGCCCACCTCAAAGGCAGGTTTCGCTCCCATGAAGCTGCCCTCGAATTCTACGACGCCGATCTCCATTTTGGAGAAAGTCATCTCCCTATCGAGCTTGTATCCATCGGTTTCTACCAAGGACCTCTAGCCCTACGGCTAAAAAAAGAAGGTGGCACATTGAATCTTGCCGACGTGAGCCCCATCGCCGACGTAAGTCTCGCTGGTAAGTCTCACGTCTACATTGACTTGAAAGGCCCCGCTTTACACCCCCAACTTGATGGCACTGTGAGCGTCAAAGATCTGGTAATTGGAGGCTTCTCTGCTGGTGATGTCGAGCAAGCAGATATCTTCTTTGAGCCCTTGTACGTAGAATTTCGCGACGTAAAGGGACACAAAGGCGCGATGGACTACGCCCTTCCCAGCGCACGACTTTCCTTTGATGGGCCTGCTTCAGTCGAGTTCACGAGCACCGTAACGAGTCAAAATTTTCTCACAAAAGAGTTCTTTAGTATATTTCATTTTGACGAAGACCCGCGCTGGAGTGACCTGGAAGCCGAGGGCACGATACAAGCCCAAGTGCGCTATCTCTTAGGTGGTCCAGAAGACACCTGCGGCGGGGGACAACTCATGGTCAGCGGCACGAGCACCCTGGGAAAAAGCGCCCTTCTTGGTGAGACCTTTAGTGGTGGCAACGTGGAGTTCATCTTCGATTGGTTTGACATGAGTGCCGGAAGCAAAGGCATGCGCGTTGAGGTTCCTGCCCTTACCTTTCGCAAGGGCACGGGATCCATCTTTAGCTCACTTGCAATCTACCCCGGCGGCTTTTTGCAGGGTGATTTCATGGCTACCCGTGTACCTGTTTCACGAGTGAACGCCCTAGAGACGTTCCTAGGCCAGGCGGACGGGTATATAACAGGTGTAGGACAACTAGGCGGACGTGTTGATGCTCTGGCTTTTAACGCAGAGGTCGAGCTCTCTACTCTTGAATCGGCGGGAGCCAAACTGGCACCTTCGCACTTCACCATAAACCTTGAGCCAGAAAAAGAACTGGCGTCACCAAGGGCATTGTCGGGGAACAAAACGACTGGGTGTGGACGAGAAATTTCCACCGATTACACCCTCGCAGAATACAAGAAAGATGAGCGCCAAGGTCTGTTCAAAATCAACGGACAGCTCTTTGGTAAGCAAATTGTTTTCGAGAATCTTGAAGTTTCTCGCCAGCGAAAAATGGTGTTGAAAGGAAATGCGCACCTGCGCGCTCTCAATATCGGAACTCTCAGCGCATTCAGTGGTGGAGCCCTGCTTCAACAACAGCTTCCCCAGGGTACGCTCTCGGGCGCGCTCACCATCAAGAAGCTCCACCTCGATGACCTTTTTTCTTCCGAGGCGAAGCTACAAATAACCAGCGCCAACCTAGAACAAAACGATCTCAAAATTGCCTTAGAAGATCGACGGGCTGCGCTGGTGATTCAAGACAAGAAAATATTTACCGAATATCTTGCCCTGCGCGCCTCCACCTCGCGGGGTCAAAGCGGAATCCTCGACGCAAAGATGAGCCTCGATGCAAAGCGTCACCTTCAAGCCACCCTCGAGCTTCGTCCTACAAGTCTCGACATCTTAGCAGCTGCAGTACCGGGCATTGAGCACGCAGAAGGAGAGATGGCCGCAAAACTCAGTCTAGTCGGTCCCCTCGACTCTCCTCTGCTAAGCGGCGCCATCAAGATTAAAAAAGGACACCTCGAACTCACCGGGCTGAGCACCCCCGTCGAAGATCTCAACGTAACGGTAGCCCTCGATCAATCAGGTCTGCACGTTCAAGAGGGAAATGCACACTGGGGCGGGGGCTCACTCTCCCTCCACGGCGAGGCGCCTCTCACACGTGGCAAACTAGGAAGAATCGACCTTAAACTAGGAGCTAAAAATGTAGCCCTGCCCCTCAACGAACACACACGGCTCAAATTTGATGGGGACCTCAACGTAAATATTCCTCCTCTCAATAGCTCATCTCAGGAGCTTCCCCTCGTATCGGGAGAGGTCACGATTTTATCTGCCCTCTACTCAAAACCGATGAGCGCAACCGCCGATATCTCAGCTTTGGCTGCGCGGGGGGATAAAACTATCATTGAAAGCTACGATGAAACCAACGACCACGTGAAAATAGATGTGTTGATTCACTCGTCTCGCCCCCTCAAGGTAGAAAACGAATTGGTGCAGGTTGGACTAAACATCGATCCAGCGGGGCTACGTGTTACGGGTACCGATCAACGATTTGGAGCGGTGGGCACTCTCGAATTGGAGAGCGGTGGGCTGGTTTTTGTGCGCCGTAACGAATTTGAGATCCAACGTGGTTTGGTCAGATTCAACGATCCCACACGCCTACGACCAGAGGTTGATCTGCGGGCTATCACGGAATACCGACGCTACGATGATCGAGGAGGAGCTGCGGGCACGTCCGCCTCCGCCCAATCAAGTAGCACGACACCCACCGCCGGAAATTGGCGAATTCGTCTTCATGCCTATGGCGCTCCCGATGATCTCAAAGTGGATCTCAATAGCGATCCCGCCCTGGCTCAAGACGATATTTTTCTTCTACTTACAGTCGGGCTCACTCGCACCGAGTTGGACCAAATGCAGAATTCTGGAGTTGGCAGCTCCGTCGCTCTCGAAGCTTTAGGCAGTCTCTCTGGGGCGGAAAGTGCTGTGACCAATGTAGTGCCCATCGACGAATTTCGTTTCGGGAGCTCTTACTCATCACGCACGGGGCGCACTGAGCCCACGGTAACGATCGGCAAAAGACTCAGTCGCCGCATCAGAGCCAGCGTAACAACGAGTCTGAGCGATAGTTCCGAAGTGCGTTCAAACGTCGAATATCGAGCAACCAAGAGCTTGAGCGTAGAAGGCTCCTTTGACAACGTGGGAAATGTCGCCTCTGCAACCGGGGGAAATCTGGGGGCCGATGTGCGCTGGCGCATCGAATTCGAATAACTTCGCCTTTCTCCCTTTCCCCTTGAGCAGCTCTCGGCTAATCGCCTTGTCGCGATGAATGTCCGTTTAGTTCGAAAAGTTGGCTTTGAAGCAGCCCACCGGCTCCCCCAAGTACCCGAAGGGCATAAATGCGAACGCCTGCACGGTCATAGTTTTCGAATTGAGATCGTGGTTGAGGGACCTGTAGATAAAAAAACGGGCTGGTACATCGACTACAGCGAAATTGATGACGCCTGGGCTCCCCTTTTTGACCAACTGGACCACCACTATCTCAACGAGATTGAAGGGTTAGAGAACCCGACAAGTGAAATTCTTTGTCAGTGGTTGTGGACCCGACTTTTGCCCTCCCTCTCCGGGTTGAGCAAAATCATTGTTCACGAGACCTGCAACGCCAGTTGCGAATACGAAGGCAAATAGCCCCCGCCCCCTTTACCTCTGAATGCGGGCATTTCCTCCCGCCATCAATCGCTCAATCTCAGGCAAACTCGCCATAGAAGTATCCCCCGGCGTGCTCATAGCAAGAGCACCATGAGCTACACCACAGCTCAAAGAGCGTTCTAAACTCCAAGAATTGAGCAGGGCGTAGAGTACTCCTGAAGCAAAAGAGTCGCCCCCGCCTACTCGATCGAAAATGGCTGTTTCCTGAGGAGGCATGTAGGCAATTTCATCCCGTTGCGTATTGTAAAGTAGGCCCCCCCACTGATTGCTTGAGGCCGTGGGCGCCACCCGTAGAGATGTCGCGATCACTCGTAAATTGGGGTACTCGCGCGCAACTTCCCGCATCAACTTTGCATAAGCATGAGGGTCTATTTCGTCCAAGTCACTCTCTATTTCAAAACCCAATGCAGCGCTAAAGTCCTCCTCATTGCCAAAGAGAAAATCAGCATGTTGAACCAGTTGAGCGTTTACCTTTGCTGCGCGCGCCTCGCCTCCTATTCCTTTCCACAATGAAGGTCGATAGTTGAGATCGTAGGAGATACGCACCCCCTGAGCCCGCGCCTCACTCATCGCCTTTTCGGCAACAGCACTCGTACTTTCGCCGAGGGCAGCAAAGATGCCTCCGGTATGCAAAAGACGCACGCCTTGGGAAAAGATTTTTGCAAAATCCACCTCATCAACACCTAATTGAGAGATGGCCGTATGCCCCCTATCCGAGCAGCCCAAAGCGGGGCGCGGGCCATAACCCCTCTCGGTAAAGTTCAGACCATTGCGAGCCAGACGCCCTACGCCATCGTCCTGCTTCCACAAAATATTGCCAGTATGAACTCCACCTCCTAAAATAAGGTCCTCGATGAGACGTCCAATAGGATTGTCCACCAAAGCCGTGACTACGCTAGCGCGCAGCCCAAAGGCTCGACAAAAACCCCGAGCGACATTGTACTCCCCGCCCCCTTCTGACGCGCTGAACTGACGGGCGGTATGTACGCGGCCCACACCGGGGTCGAAGCGCAACATGACCTCGCCCAAACTGAGAATATCTAAGGCACATTTTTCTCTCGGCAGAAAAAAATCAGAAGGGAGAGCTGCAGACTGAACGCCCGGCCTAGAATTTGAAGTGCGCATGGGCGAAATATAGTGACTGAATCCACAAATTGAGGATTTTTTCCAGGAAAAACACCTCTTCCTTCCTATTTACTGGCTCCGAGCCGATTGCCCCGGCTTCTTTGGTGCCCAGCTAACGACGCCCTCAAGAAGTTCTGCTACAGCCATGGCGTGAGGATCGCCCAAGCAGCACAAATACTCTTCATTATTGCCGCCTCGTGGTTTGTCTACGCTTTTGTGATCACCGCAAAAGACGGCGAAGAGCGGCGTTCGTGCGCCACCCTCTGTTCAATGAAACCTCATTATGCAGGAAAAAGTCGACGGGCACCGCAGTTTAAACTGCCCAATCTCGACGGTAAGATGGTGAGCCTCAGTGATTATCGGGGCAAAGTCGTCATCTTAAATTTCTGGAGTAAATCCTGTCCTCCCTGCCTCGAAGAGATGCCTTCACTCGCGACCCTAGGGCATACCCTTAAAGGACGTGACGATATTTCCCTCGTCACCATCACCACCGATGAGTCCGCGGAAGATGCCTCCGCAACATTAAAATCTATTCTGGGCGAGGACGCTCCCTTTGAGGTCTTGGTCGATCCCGAGTCCTCAGTCGTCACGGAGTTGTTCGGAACAAAATTGTACCCCGAAACGTGGTTCGTGGATCAACAGGGAATTGTTCGAGCCCGAGTCGACGGCGCGCGCGATTGGTCCACCGCACTCATCCTCGATTACGCGGAAAGTCTTTCAGCACCTCTTTCTTGCGATCTCTCGTTCAAAAACGGACAAATTTCAGGTAAAAACCCTGGATTTTGCGCCGAATTGGGCATGTAACTCCTCTTTTCAGCTCTTCTAGCTCCGGCGCCCCTGACCCGCAGCGTTCCCCCGTGACTCAAAGCCCTGAGGCGCTCTCTGGCTGCTCCCCGCGTTTCGCGCTAGCTCGCAGCTCATGCAGCGCCGCCTTGCCTCCGAAACAAGCCCCTATCTCCTGCACCATGCCTGCAACCCCGTAGACTGGTTTCCTTGGAGCGATGAAGCTTTCTCCCGAGCAAAAAAAGAAGACAAGCCCGTTCTACTAAGTATTGGCTACTCCGCCTGCCATTGGTGCCACGTGATGGAGCGTGAAAGCTTCGAGGATAAAGCCATTGCAGCTCAGATGAACGAAAATTTCATCTGCATCAAAGTAGATAGAGAAGAGCGCCCAGACATAGATGAACTCTATATGAGTGCCACCGTGGCTCTCACGGGTAGTGGTGGTTGGCCCATGACCTTATTTTTAACTCCCGAGGGACAGCCATTTTTTGCGGGCACCTATTTTCCTCCTCATGATAGAGCGGGTCGCCCTGGGCTGAGCTCCCTGATGAGCCAAATTTCCACCATCTGGAAAGACGATCGCAAGAGCCTCCTCACCCAGGCCGCAGAGCTGACCGTGCACGTGAAAAATCGTCACCAGCCCCATGCCCTAGGAGGAATTTCGGAGGACTCCATTCGCGCCGCTTGCCGCGCCCTCTCTCAAGAATTTGATCCCGGTTTCGGTGGCTTTGGAGGAGCTCCTAAATTTCCGGCCACTGCTGCACTGGGACTCTTACTTCGCTACCATCGGCGCACCGGCCAAGCCCCCTTGCTAAAAATGGTTCTGCGTACCCTCGATGGCATGATGAGCGGCGGACTCTATGACCAATTAGGAGGTGGTTTTTGTCGCTATAGCGTCGATTCCCAATGGCTTATACCCCATTTTGAAAAGATGCTCTACGACAATGCCCAGCTCGCAGACACCTATATCGAGGCATTTCAAGCGACAGGGCATGCCCCCTATCGACGAATTGCCCGAGAAACCCTCGACTATATAATTCGGGAGATGCAAAGCCCTCAGGGTCCGTTTTTCTCCTCAAGCGATGCAGACAGCGAAGGAATTGAAGGTAAATACTTTGTCTGGGACCAAGCCCAAGTACGAGCCCTTGTTCCAGAACCCGCTGCAACTCACTTCTGTGAATTCTACGGTATCACCCTCGAAGGAAATTTTGAGGGAAAGAGTGTTCTTTCTACTCGACGGAGTCTCGAAGACGTAGCGCGCATTCTTGCAATAGCCGAGGCCAAGCTTTTAGAAAGTTTGGAGATGGCCCGTACTCTCCTCTTTCAAGGGCGCAGCACACGCGTCGCCCCCGAGGTAGATGATAAAATACTGACTTCTTGGAACGGACTGATGATTCGCGCTCTCGCCAATGGGGCGCGGACTTTTCACGACGAACGCTATCTCAAGGCGGCACAAAGGGCTGCAGACTTTCTTTGCGCTCCGGCCTCCGCAGGTGAGGGCATGCGACGAGAAGATGGAGGCCTTTTTCGTACAACTCGTTCTGGGCGCTCCCATATTCACGCCTTCTTAGAGGATTATGCGTTTATGGCAGAAGGCTTGCTCGCACTTTACGAAGCCGGAGGAGGCAAACAATACCTCGAAGCAAGCCTCGAATTCGCCACACGCATGCTAGAAGATTTTTCAGATCCGTCGAATGAGGGGGCGCTCTTTTCGACGATGGCGAAACCCCAATCAGGAGAACCACCCTTGCTCACACGGGCACAGGATGGCAGAGACTCCGCTCTGGCGAGCGCCAATGCCTCCGCTTGCCTCCTTTTGGCCCGCTTGAGCGTGCATACCAACAAACCCAACTTACGCACTCGGGCCGAAAGTATTGCACGGGCCTTCAGTGCTCCCATCAAGCGCACACCCCGCGCCTATTGCGCCATGCTCTCTGCTATCGATTTTTTGTTGGACACCCCTTTAGAAATTGTACTCACGGGATCTGCCCATGAGGAGGCTACCTCCGACCTCGCCCTCACAGTTGCCGCAACTTTTCTCCCCCAGCGCATCGAAACTCGCCTCTATTCCTCCGAGGACGAAAGCGCGCTCTCACCCCTCACTCAGAATCGATTCTCCGACAAACCCAGCGCTTACCTTTGCCAAAATCAAGTTTGCGCCGCTCCGGTGCACAATTCTGGAGATCTCCAGGAACTTCTGAGGCAAGTGAGCAAAAGAGAAAAGGAGATGCGTAAGAGCGAGTTGGGAGTCCAGCTTCTACCAGGACGCGCCACAAAAGAAGGAACTCTACGTTTCCAACAATCAAGAAAGTTACCCCCTAGGGCCTCTAGCCAAATACAAGACTTTACCGTTTCTCGCATTGGTTTAGGTAGCCATCGCGTTGGTCTTGACCACCCAGCTCATCGCCAAGCGGTGCGCACTGCGCTCCTAGAAGGCTGCAACCTCCTGGATACCTCCCCGAGCTTTGCATTGGGGGACAGCGAGAGATTGCTGGGAGAAGTCGTAGGAGAACTCTGTGCTGAGGGGCGCCTCGATCGCGATTCGCTCCTTGTGATCACCAAAGTAGGGCTTGCCCTCGGCAGCCAAGCCGAACAATTGGAAGAACGCCGCAAAAAAGAGGGGGAGCTTGCCTTCACCACTCCTCTCAACAGCAGAGGAGGCTCAGCAGAGGGGTCCCCCCACGACATTTCCCTAGAAAGTGGGGCATTTAGTCTCGACCCTCAATTTTTAAGAGAGCAGATACAAGCCTCCCGCCAGCGCCTCGGCCTAGAGCATCTCGACTTTTGCCTCATTCAAAGCCCTGAGCACCTTTTGAGCGCTGGGAAGAGTCACAAAGAGTTAGAGCAAGCCCTGGGCGCAGCCTTTGCGCTTTTGGAAAGCGAAGTAAAAGCAGGATCAATTGGTGCCTACGGAATTCTTTCAAATACCTTCGTTGCCTCCCCCACCCCCGAAGTGCATATCGATTTGAGATGGGTCCTGGATATTGCCGAGAGCGTGAGCCCCCACGGACATCACCTTCAACTCATTGAATTACCCGTCAACCTGGTTCAAAGCGCTGCCCTCCAGCCCTACGCCCCTTCCAGCTTGTTGAACGAGACAAAGCCCCCTTCCAGCTTTGCTCAATTTGCCGTATCCCAGGGACTCGCTGTGCTCGCGGTGCGCCCCCTCAGTTCAATTGTTCAAGGCGCCTTGCTGCGTCTGGTCGACCCCCCAAAGGCTGAGGATGGTGGTCGCTCCGACGCTTTAAACAGTAAACGCTATAAAGTGGCTGCCCTCGAGGCAGAATTTGAAACTACCTTTGCTCCGGCCCTACGACTCTCGGGAAAAATCGACCAAAAGGCCGTATTACCCCTCAGTGGCCCCCTAGGAAAAACCATGGAGCAGATGCAAACGCGAGAACAATTCACGCTAGCGGAAGCCACCATGCTGACCCCCAAGATACGCCAGCTTCTGGGACAACTGGATCGCGCCTTTGCAGGGCCAGGCGAGGAGAGCTGGCGCAAATTTCGCACCAACTACGTACAGGCCGTTGGTGCATGGCTCGCGGCAGTCCGTGAAACAGCAACCGACCACAATCGTGAGTTCTTGCAGTCTTTGACCAAAGAACTTCCGAAGAAGCCCGAATTCTCTGCAGCTGTAAAACAAGATCTCTCTCACTATTCCTGGGCCCAGCGAGCCTTGTACTTAGTGAGTGATGCACCAGCAATAAGTGGTGTGTTGGTGGGATTGCGCAGCCCCCAACATGTAGAGGAGGCTTTAGGCACCTACCGTGAACTCTGATCTCTCCTCCCTGCTAAAAAAGGGGCCTATTCTCCTTTACGACGGAGAATGTGGAGTCTGCGCACGTGCAGTTCAGTGGATTCTAAGTCACGAATATACGCACAAGTTGCGCTTTGCGTCCCTGCAAAGTTCGTGCGGAAAGCAACTCACTCAGGCGGCTCACCTGTCCCCTTCTCTTGATTCACTCGTCTGGCTTGAGGAGAACCAAGGCCAATTGAAGGCTCAAATCTACGCCGACGCTGTCATTGCAACATTGCTTTACGTCAAAGGCTACCGGGTTGCCCTGTTTCTCATTCGCCTGGTACCGCGCCTCTTGAGAAATCTCTCCTACCGATGCTTCGCGCGCTACCGCCACCACTTCACGCCAGCAACTTGTCTCCTCGCCCCCCAAGAAATGCGCCATCGATTTCTTGGGGAGTGCAGTGTTGAGATCAAGAAGCACCCTTTGTCCTAGCGCAATTCTAATAAAGACATTACCCAAGCAAGCAGGGTCACCGATGCCCTCTCTCTTCTGAAGAAACGTCCTCACGCTGCTCATCTGAAGGAGCTGCGGAGGAAAACACCTCTGGAGGGCGACCCGAATTGAACATTACGTCTCTTTGTCATCGGGGGATAAAAAAATACCATCCCCCCTTTGGGGCAGTCAGCCTGCTTCTCTCTCAAAGAAGATGAAATGCATTCGACCTTCTGAGAAGGGAGATCAACCCGCGCATTTTATTCTCCCTGTAATCGGCTATCTTTTGATACTTCCATCAACTTTACGGAGGATCTCGTGTTGATTGCACAATCGGGTCCAAAGGAATGCTTGAGGGAACAATCGTTGAGTGGAATATCACCGCCAACAAAAAGGGACTGAGGGAAATCAATCAATGGAATCTTTGATCTACGCTGCTCCGGCCGCTGGAATCGTGGCGCTCATCTTCGCCTTCATCAAATCGAATTGGGTCAGTAAGCAAGATCCGGGCGATGCTAAAATGGTGGAAATTGGAGCCCTCATTCGTGAAGGGGCTATGGCGTTTCTAGCACGCGAATACAAAGTACTCGCTGGCTTTGTTGTCGTTGTGGCCGCGCTGCTTGCCTTTGCCAATAGCGGCAGCGAGTCCCGGAGCCCCCTGATTGCTGTGGCTTTTGTACTAGGCGCAAGCGCCTCTGGCTTAGCTGGATATTTTGGCATGAGAGTGGCCACCACTGCCAATGTACGAACCACAGCAGCTGCCCGCACAGGACTCGCCCCTGCCCTACAAGTCGCGTTCTCAGGCGGATCAGTGATGGGCATGTGTGTAGTGGGACTCGCTCTGCTCGGTCTGGGTGGTCTCTACATTATTTTGACCGGTGTATTTGAGGGTAAGAACGCCCTCATCACCACGGTAAATGTTCTCACTGGCTTTTCCATGGGAGCTTCAAGCATTGCACTCTTTGCCCGAGTCGGAGGAGGCATCTATACGAAAGCCGCCGACGTAGGGGCCGATCTTGTAGGTAAGGTAGAAAGCGGACTCCCCGAGGATGACCCTCGTAACCCGGCAGTCATCGCCGACAACGTGGGCGACAACGTGGGAGATGTCGCGGGCATGGGCGCCGACCTCTTTGAAAGCTTCGTAGGGGCCATCATTGGAGCCATGGTCCTTGGCCTAGGAGCCACCGTGGTACAAGACGATGGCCACCTCGGCCCCATACTGCTTCCCCTAGTAATCGCTGCTGGAGGAACTCTCTGCTCAATTCTTGGTACATTTGTTGTGCGCACCAAAGAGGGCGGCAATCCCCAACACGCCTTGGACGCGGGAGCATTTGGGTCTGCCGCGCTCATGGCCGCTCTTACCTTTGTCTTGGCAAAAGCCATGTGGCCCGAAAACGGCACTCAGCTGAGCGGACAATTGGTCACAGCCAACAACGTCGGGGTCGCCACCGTAATTGGACTCGCCACAGGAGTAGCCATTGGTCTCATCACTAGCTACTACTGCTCTATCGGTAAAGCCCCCGTAATTAGTATCGTCGAACAGTCAAAAACGGGTGCTGCCACGAATATTATTGCCGGGCTGGGCCTTGGCATGCAGTCTACAACCGCTCCTATCATTTGCATTGTCGCAGGAACCATTGGAGCCGCTCATATGGCCGGACTCTACGGTGTGGCCATTGCCGCCCTAGGTATGCTTTCTACAACGGGCATTCAGCTCGCAGTGGATGCTTATGGTCCCATTGCCGACAATGCAGGGGGTATCGCCGAAATGAGCAAACAAGCCCCCGAGGTACGGGAACGTACAGACAAGCTCGACGCGGTCGGCAACACTACCGCCGCCATTGGGAAGGGTTTCGCTATTGGCTCAGCTGCCATGACCGCCTTGGCTCTCTTTGCTGCCTTCATGCAACAATCCAACCTCAAGACCATTGATATCTCAAAGCCCAACGTAATTGGCGGAATGTTCATTGGTGCCATGTTGCCCTTTCTCTTCTCGTCCATGGCCATGGCCGCGGTGGGTACGGCCGCCATGGAGATGATCGAAGAAGTGCGCCGACAATTTCGAGAAATCGATGGTCTCCTAGAAGGAACGGCCAAACCAGATACCGCCCGCTGCGTCGATATTTCCACTCAAGCCGCCATCAAATCGATGGTGCTTCCCGGTGCTCTAGCCATTAGCAGCCCAGTACTTTGCGGATTTCTAGCCGGTGCAGAAGCTTTAGGCGGAATGCTTGCGGGGGTTACAGTGACTGGCGTTCTTTTGGCCCTCTTTATGTCCAATGCTGGCGGAGCCTGGGACAACGCAAAGAAAACAATCGAAAGCGGCGAGGGCTACCGCATGAAAGACGGCAGCCTCCACGGAAAAGGCACAGAAACCCACAGCGCATCTGTTGTCGGCGATACTGTCGGAGATCCTTTCAAGGACACGGCTGGTCCTTCATTAAACATCTTGGTCAAGTTGATGAGTGTTGTTGCGCTGGTGATCGCACCTTTGATTGCTCTATGAGACCAGGGTGGGATTGAGAGGCGCGCCCCAGCAAATACAGGGCAATCTGCACTTAAAGTGACATTTTCACCATTAAATGTGCAGATTGCCCTGTATTTTAACGAACTTACCTGTCCCTGTTGGCGAGCGGCATGGTCAAGAGTGCTTTTGAGTCGTTGGAAGTTTTAGGCTTCTTTGACCTGGAGGCCCCTCAAGCATGGGTGAGCATTTAGTGCAGTGGTACAATGGTGAGCATCTGCGGAGCGCCATTGCGTACGTGACTCCCAACGAGCAACACAATGGCGAGGCTGAAGCTCAACTAAAAAAGCGATCAAGACATGGGGAGATACTCTTCAGCGCTTGCGGCGTCCTGTACAAAGCTGATTGAGCGATATTTTCTGTCGACCAATGTTTGCGCTGTTGCTTCAGACGCAGAGAAGGGACGGTGCGAAAGAGCCGCCCGCTGTCTACATCTAGCTCTTCGAGCAACGGCGCCGAGGCTGCTCCTGTCAAAAAGATACCTTCGTGGTCGATGACAACCGGCAAAACCGAGGCAGCGCTTGCGACGAAGAGGGTCCCCACGATTGTTTCATGACCATCTAAGAAGAGCTGTTCGGCAGCGGCAGCGGCTCCTTCTGGAGACGACTCAGTGTCATACTTGGCGAGCTTGACAGGTCGGTTGTGAACACCTCCTGCGTCGTTGAACCATTGGGCAGTCACCTCACTGGCTCGCTCACCGATATCGCCGAGTCCGGCGATTGACCCAGTGAAAGGCAGCAGCAACCCAACTTGCACCGAGTCAGTTGCTTTGAACGGCGCCTCACTAGCACAAGAAGAACCCCCTACAAATAGAGCGCCAACGATAATAAGTACGGCGAAACGTCCCATGTCATCCTAAGTGCTTTGAACGACGCTCCAGAGCATTTACTGAAGGGCATTGTCTTCGCAAGGCGTTGAACGACGAGTCTTTTCCCGAGGCGTACTTCCCCCGTTCCTGCTTTAAGTTCCAAGTACTTTTTTGCGTGTTCTGAGGACTTTTCCTGTCTCCCCGATCCAATGCGCTGACAGTCTCAACTCTCGCCCTTGCACAAAGATTTGCTCACCGCCCGCACCTCAACACCTCAGCTCGTTCAATTTGTCGAAAACGCCAGCGGTGGCTCAAGTCCTGCTCGAAGCGCACCATCAGTGAAGAAACGTGTTTCGAGAAGCCCTGAAGTTACGTGCACGGCAAGTAGCTAGAGGTGATACGAGCCCTTGTTCGGTTCAATAAAGAGCTTTGAAATCATTCGCTCAATGGAATCAGGTTTTTTCAAGCTCAGCATGCCGAACAACCCTCATTGACAGACTCTGCCATCGTGTGGAAATCGTACAAATCGCCGGAAAGTCCTTTCGCCAGACGGAGGGAAAACGACGAAACGCGCATCGAAAAAACTAAAACCCAATGGGAATATAGAGTGATGCTACGCGCGATCTCAAGAGAATGATCGGTAACACCTGTATCGATCACAAGACAGATATCGACCCGTCCGACAACGCTGCTCAAGGCCTCGCCGATGATGTCTTCGTTGTTCCCGGTCAAAGTTGTCAAGGCGACTTTCATACCTCGGACTTTGTACGCTCAATGCGTGGGGAGCGAGGTTTCACACCGACCGACCTCCACTCCTTCTATTCAACATCGGTAATGACAGCTAGGGAGGTGCGGATCCCGGCGCCTCCCAGCACTCACACTGATAGTCATTTATTCAGATGCGCAATCCATAACCTCCCACTTTGTACGTTGTGTTGACCATCTGTGGGACCACCAAGCGCCTTCGGTCTCCTAGCCCCAGCTGCAGACTTCGTCTTTCACCCAACCCCATAATGATATCTCAGCGTAGTGACTTTTCGCGATCGGGAGAGGAGTTTTTTGCACCTCGTGGCTCATCAAACTCCGTTCAACAATTTGCATGGCAAGTCCAACCGGAAGTACTTGTCACGACCGTCGCGGTTCAAAGGGGGTTGGCCTTGCTAAGTGCTAGAAAACCCAAGTTTAGTATACTTTTGGCTACCCGCGCATTGCATTCGCTCAAGCTTCGTCGTCGCAACGCGTCATAGGGAGCCACGGGATGACTGAGATTTGGAACAAGGCTGTCGTCACTCCAAAATGCCCGCGTCAATTCCTGCTCGCTCCCCCGTCTCGCCAAGGCGAACTACAAATACTTCCGTCTAGCTCGCGTTGCCGACTGAGAGACAGGAGTGGCAACACCCGCTCAATCTCCGACTCTGACTTCTACTTGCCTACGCAGACGACGCTCCTCACCAGCTAAACATCACCACTCTACCTACCGCAAACTTTAATATTGCATACGCGCACTTCCGCGTGTTATGCGGTGCATGATTATGAAAATGTTTCGTTTAAGCACATTGGGTTTATTTGCTTTGGGTAGTGCGACGTTGGTCGCCTGTGGGTCGGAGGGGGGGGGCCTCCTCTCTGGATGTTGAGACCACTCCTGGTGTTCTTTCCATCGTCTCCGATTTGAAAGCTGGCGATGAATGCGAAGAAGGCGGGCTCTTGATCGAGAACGGGACAGACGCCAATGAAGACGGCATCCTCGATTCTGATGAAGTGAATGACACCTTTACCGTTTGCAACGGAGCTTCCAGCAAGGGTGAAAAAGGTGACGTTGGCGAGGACGGTGCTGAAGGAGTGAATGGTGCTGAAGGAGTGGATGGTGCCATGGGTGCCATGGGCGGCGCCGGTCCAATGGGAGAAGCCGGTACCGATGGAGCAACCGGTATCGATGGAGCAACTGGAGCAACTGGTATCGATGGAGCAACCGGAGCAACTGGTACCGATGGAGCAACCGGAGCAACTGGTACCGATGGAGCAACCGGAGCAACCGGTACCGATGGAGCAACCGGAGCAACTGGTACCGATGGAGCAACCGGAGCAACCGGAGCAACTGGAGCAACTGGAGCAACTGGAGCAACTGGAGCAACTGGAGCAACTGGAGCAACTGGTGA
>Ga0256845_1000696_pt1 | contig 30045 bp, 26 predicted proteins | sample RiftiametaG_FD_189101 | JGI IMG/M metagenome (GOLD analysis project Ga0256845, IMG submission 189101) | Tube worm associated microbial communities from hydrothermal vent at the East Pacific Rise, Pacific Ocean - Riftia | ecosystem: Host-associated > Annelida > Integument > Unclassified ...
TCGATTTACTGGAAGCCATCTTAACCACAAACCCTTCATTTTTAATTAACTCTCCTAAAGTTTCAATTGAAGTTGGGGTTTTTGATTTATGAGATAATTTGTTTCCTATGTATAGGAGGTTTTTCATTACAATTTATATAGTATTAAATCATCAACTTTATATACTACTTCTAGACTATATGTTGTGTTTTTTGTTACATAATAGTTTACACCATAGTTTTTTAAAAAAACCATTCTTTCATCAATAGATTTTATTGCCCAAAATTCTAATTTACCTTGATACCACTTAATTAATTTTTCTGGATTGCCCTCAATTATCATTGATGCTCCTTTGGTATCTAAAACAACCGATCGTTTTGCAGCACTTCTATAGAAATAATCACCAAATACTACAGCATCTATATCTGTATAATTTTTAATATACTTGGCCATAGCATCTTTAGTTTTATTACCAGCATTTGACGGCTTACTTACACTTAAATTAAATGGTAAAATACCTTTAAAAAAGGATTTATTTACTATTGGTATATTTTGAGAAATTGTTGATTTACTAAAAATTAAAATCGTAAGAAATACACAACAAATAACAGGGATTATTTTTTTAAAATTATTGCTTTTACCAAATTGGATTAAAAGAAAAGCTAATGCAAAATAACTAGGTATAATAACCATTTTTTGAGCGCGTACTAATTGAAAAGACATTCTCAAATTTTTATCAAATATTTTATTAATTATATCTTCAACATATACCGATAACAATGGAAGTATAAATAGCAACAAAGTAATAAAAACTATAATTTTAGCTTTTTTAAAATCATTTTTATTGGTTCTAGCAGTTACAAAATATATAATTACTGGAGCTAAAAATAAAATGGTGTTGCTCTTAAACCAAAGCTTAAAAAGTTCAATCGGATTTGAAAAAAATTGAGGAATCCTTGCATTAAATGCTTGCTCGTACAAACTTAAATTATATATTGTGGCAACAGATGTTTTACCAAAATAGGTAAAAATAAAAGGTAACATACCAAGCACTAAACTTAGTAGTATTATTGCACATTTTTTTAAAGTGAAATATTTTTCATTTACAAAATAAGCTTTATAAAAAAATAAGAATAATAAAAATAATAAAATACTTCCTAAACCAGTAATTGGATGAAAATTAAACAACAGTCCTATTAAAAACGAAGCCAATATTATTGAATTAAAGCGTTTTGATAGTATTAAAAAAGGAAGCGGAAATAACGAAATATACAACGTTCTAGGCATTATAGACCATAACCCTGAAATACCTAAAATCTCAAAACCTGGCATCCAAATAACACCTCTAATTAATATTGACATCAACAATGCAATCCAATAGTTTTTACCAAATTTATAAAACAATAAAAACCATAATATTCCAAAAACAAAATGACAACATGTACTCATTATATTTAAAGCTAGTATATAATCATGATTACTATATTTTGCAAAAAAACGTAGAGTTTGAACATAAAATGGTGTATAGTATTTTACGTTTTCGATAGTATCTACATATAAATCATACTTATACAATTCTGGGTTATCAAACTTTTGCGCAATTGGTATTATATTTAATAAATCTGAGGATAATTGACTATAAGTTGCATTTAAATTTTCAAAATAATATCCTGTAGCAATAGTTAAATTAATGACTAATACAATTAAAAATTTAAACTTACTTTTTGGTATCATTTACTGTGCTTTTGGAGCTTTAGTAATGTCATAATGTATTGCCTGTAGCAATAATTGAAACCCAATAATAATTGTTAAAGTAACTAACATAATGGTGCCAGTTGGTGCTAAAATATTTTTTGAAGCAAAAAACCACCAATTATAAATACCATAAATAAAACCAAAAACAAATAATGGAACTCCTAACAGAAGATATATTGAAGATATATTGAAATCATATATAAAATAACTTTTAACAATACGTTTTAAAAAAGTTTTTAAAAGCTTAGGAACAAATACAAAAGGCATTTTCCAAACATTCATATTCGATTTTTCATTACCATATATAGCTGGCATTGGCACATCCTTAATAATAGCGTTTTGAAAATAAAGTTCGGAAATTAATGATGTTTCGAAATAATATCTATTTGAAATATTATCAAAATCTAAAGCTTTTAAAGTTTCTGTTTTTACGGCAAAAAAACCATTAGTTGGATCAAAATTATTCCAATAGCCTGTTGCTGCTTTAGTTAAAAAAGACAGCATTAAATTCCCTGTTTTTCTTAAAAAAGGCATATTTCTTAAAGCTCTGAAATCTTTAAAACGATTACCCTTCGAATATTGCACATTATTGTTTATTAACGGTTCTAAAAGCTTATTAATATATGATGTGTCCATTTGGTCATCGGCATCTACTTTAATAACAATATCTATATTATCTTCAATAGCTTTAAGAAAACCTATTTTTGTAGCTCCGCCTACACCAAGATTTTTTGCGTTTTTTAAATAAACAATACTTTTAAAGGCTTTTAATTCTTCTTTTGGAATCTGTTCTGCACTACAATCATCAACTATATAGATTTTTGAAATTGTATTGGGAAGTTTATTAATGACACTTACAATATGTTTTGACGCATTGTAAAAAGGAATAACTACCGCTATGTTATTATTATTTTTCATTTTTTAAATAATATCGTGGTGCAATTAATAAAATTGTTATTAATAAAAAGTACCCTAAAATACCAAATAATGGTCTATAAATATATAAATGTTCTCCAAAAAATAAAGTTACAAGCATTGCTATTATCAAACCATTTAATGCTAACTTTAAAAAGTCAGCTTTTCCAAATTTAAGATATAAATAAGACGTTAGCCATTTAAAATATAAAAAAAGACCAACCAATCCTACTTCATTAATCAAACTCAAATAAATATTATGTGCAGAATAGCCTATTAACAATCTATTATTTAATCCAATACCAATAGGCACAACATATATATTAGAAAATAAATATTTCAAATAAATTAATGACAACCTACTTCTACCTGATCCTAAATCTTCATATAGTTGTCCTACATCTAAATTAGTACCTGTTAAAGTTGGTGCTGACACTTTGTTAACTACACGGTTCTCAAAAGTTTCAACTATAGTATCAATAAGCTCTAAATTAAAAAAAAATCCAATTATAATAGCTATTGAAATAAGAACCGAAACCACTAAAAACTTTTTAGTTTTTGAAATAAACAAATAACAAGAAAAAACTATTAGTGCTAAATAAGTTGTTCTTGAGCCAGAGATACCTACTACTGCAAATGATGTAATTATTGAAATAATAATCAATAGCCTATTTACTTTAATTTGTCTTTGAAAAAAGAGTCCAAGAGAAAAAGTCAAACTCATAAACATTATCATTCCTAGAACAATTTTATTCGGGCCTAATGTTCCAGAAATAAAACCTCCATAAGCTTCTCTATAGGTATCATTCCATAAAAAAGGAACTAATCCATAATGTTGCGAAAACACTAAAATAGATTCTGCTATTGTTAAGAGTAATACTAATGTTGCGACAATTTTATACTTTTTACTATTTCTTAAATACATTGAAACTAAAACAGCCGTAAAGAAAAAAACTAAAAAATGATAATAATATAAACAGGTTTGAATAAACCACAATGGCCTTCCTTTAAAAAAACTAAATATTGCAGTGAAAATTAATGAAAATCCGCACCATAATATGAAAGTATTTAAATATTTCAAATATGATTTAGTATTTATATAATTTATAATAAAAGAGCGATTCATTAACACAAAACAAAGCACAATAAAACCTACAATATCATATAATCTAAACTCATTATCTCCTTTAATACTGTACTTCAGCACTGGTAAATTATAAAAATAAGAAAGTACCATTAGTATTATTGTAAGCCTAATATATAAAGGTTTAAATAATATTTCAATTTGTTTATTTATATATTCAGTTCTATTCATTTATACATTATAAAATGCTTTTGTAAGTTAAAATAAGTTTTTCTGTTACAACATTTGCAGAATAATTATCCTCAATACGCTTTTTTAATTTTTGTCCTACCTCTTTTGCTTTAGATAGATTATCTATATAATATAATATTGATTTAGCTATTGAACCTTCATCATATGGCTTTATAAGCAATCCATAGTCATCACTCAAAACTACGTCTTTACAATTTCCAACATTGGTTACAACAACTGGTAAACCAGCTAAACCATATTCCAACAATGCAATTGGTAATCCTTCCGATTTTGATGATAAAACACCTATCTTACTTTGACTTAAAATATAAGACACATCAGGTTTACTTCCATATAAAAACACATGATTATTTAAACCTAAATCGATAATTTGTTTTCTTATAGATTTTGAATAATCATCATTTAAATCTTTACCTACACAATGTAAAGTATACTCTGAATGTTTTTTTTTAACTTTTGCAAAAGCACTAATTAATGTGTGATGATCCTTTTGCAATCTTAAATTAGCCAAATGCACTATACGCTTTCCTTCTTTTCCAAATAGTTGAGTTGTACTCTTAGTTTTATTTTGAACAGCAAAATTTGACAGATAACTTATACTTTTTGTTTTTAAATATTTTTTTGCCCAAACTACTAAATTACTATTTACACTAAAAATATGAGTGAAATATTTTGAACAAAATTTTAAAACCTTATACTTTCTTTTATGTAAATATTCGCTATTTCCATAATGATCATGCCATACTATGATTATTTTTTTATTTAACAACCTTATTAGAGTAGCTAGAAAAAACGATGTTGAATGCGCATGAATAACATCTATTTGATGCTGTTTTATATAAGTATTTAACTGTTTTATAGCTTTATAATCAAGTGTACTTTTTTTATTTAAAAACAAATATTTCACTTGAGCGTTTAAGCTATCTTTTAATAAACCTTCTTTTCTAGTTGCACATAAAAATGATGTGTTAATTTCATCAGCTAATAAATTAGCAATATTTACAGACATTCTTTCTGCTCCACCAGTTTCTAAGGAATCTATTAGTTGTAAAATTCTCATTTATTAATTTAAAAATTTTGAAATTGCAGTTTCAAAAACATCCAATGTATAATTTTGCGCCCATTTACTTGCTAACTTAGACATTACTTTTAAATCATCATTGTTTTTCAAATATTTATCAATGTTATTAACTGCATTTTCTACATTAGGTTCTATTATAACTCCTCGTTTTCCATGGTTTAACATAAAAGGTATGCAAGAAATTCTTGTGGCAATTGGAATACAGCCAAAAAACATAGCTTCGGCAATTGCTTTTGGCCAACCTTCAGACTTTGATGGTAGTATTAAAAAATGTGATTGCCTTAAGGCATTTTTTATAGCTTCTTTTTTCTGATTACCTTTTAAAGTTATTACCTTATCTAGGTTATTATTATTTATATATTCTTGTAATTCTGATTTTAAAACACCATCACCATAAAGTTCTAACGAAACTGATTTACCTTGATTATGTAATGCTTCAATTATTTGAATAGTCAAAAATGGTCTTTTCCCTTTTACTAAACTACCAACAAACACAAAATTTAATTTAGTATGATAATTTCGTTCAATTACATATTCAATTTCAGAATTATTAAAACTCGCTGTAAAAAAAGGGATTATATTTTTTGTTTGATTTTTCCAATTACCATAAACCAACACTTTTATGTTTTTAGTAAAAAAAGTATTACTTAAAATCCATTTCTGAAGTTTATAACTTAAAGGTTGTTTACTTATAGGATTCCAATTACCTGCATACTTAGCAGTTTTTATTTTCTTTGGAAATAAAATTTGGACAAAACAACCTAAAAGTCCAATATTTCCTGGACAACGCAAATGAATATGATCGGCTTTTTTGCAAGCTTTAAATATTGTAAATAATAATACTGGTAACTTTAAAATTGACAAAAAAGCATTTTTAAAACTTGTGAAAGTTATTGAAGAAACATTGTTTAAGTGAATATTATTATGAATATATGAAACTTCAATATTTGAAATTTCTTCTTTAATTCTAGGTGCAATAATTTCAACTTCATCAACATATTTTAACCATAAATTCATTTCACTAACATATGGTGCATAAGCATACAACAAATTATTTTGTTGTATGTGTGGTGTATGAGAAATAATTAAAAACCTCATAACATTACTTTGGGTTTATTAAAAATCAATGACCACCAACCTACCATTCTTCCTAAAATTTCAGTAAATGCTTCTTGTTTTTTTTTAGTAGTAAAAATATTTAAAAATCTAATTTTTATAAGTAAAATAGCTGTAGCATTCCATTTTAAACGTGCAATTAAACTAGGTTTTGGGTATTTTACACGCCATACATACCAACCATTTCTAACTACCATTTTTCCGTACTCAAATTTATTTGGTCTACCAGCATCATTATGATGATGATATAATTGGGCTGATGTATTTACATAAAGTTTCCCTTTTTTTGAAAGACGCAATGAAAAATCCGCATCTTCATACAAGCCATAACCTTCAAAATATGAGGAAAATTTCAAGTAATTAAAAACTTCCTTTTTATAAGATGAAACACCTCCCATTATTTGTTCAACTCTATAAATTTTTCCTGATGGAGGCAAAAAACCAACCGAACGCCCATGCGCAAACGTTGGTAAAAATCCTGGGATTCTATCTGGTAATAATCCGAAAAACCGCCTTACTTTAAACCTAAATGGCTCGTTACGCAACCAACCATCAAAATAAAATTTATTCGTGTTATTATTCTTATTTCCTTTCTTCCATTCTACATTATTTACAATATAACCTCCAACCGCTAAGGCTTCTTTTTTATTGCTATATGTACTTAACAAATTTTTAAAATAATCGTCTTTTAAAATAATATCATCATCTAGAAAACAAACAATTCCTGAGTTTTTGTCAACTAAATTCACTCCATAATTACGTTGTTTTGTTAAACCTTTGTTAGATTCCTCAACTTTAAAATATTTTAAATTAATAAAAATATTTTGCCTTAAAACTTCTTCGGTTTCAGAATTTGTTGAACCATCAATTATTAAAATTTCATTTGGATATAATGACTGTTTTTTTACTGAACTTAGTAAATCCAGTATAGGTTTTGGTCGCATATATGTACAAACTATAAGTGTAAATGTCTGCATTAGCTTTTTACCTTTTTAAACTTGTTATGAATCTTAATAAAAAATGATTCTCTTTTTAAATAAGTTTTCCATAAATTTCTATTATTCTTTTGAATATCTTCAAACTCAATTTCACTTTTTGAATTATGAAATTTTAAAATTTGCTCTTCTAACGATACTTTTTTTGTTGTATCTAAAATTACACAATGTTTTTCCCAATTAATAATTCCTGATAAAGGTAACCGACAATCAGTGTTCAATAAAATGGGAATTCTTCCAACTGCTAAGGTTTCATAAAACCGAACAGAAAAATTACCAACACCTCTAATACAAAAGGTATATAAATTATCAAAAATATTTTGGTAAAACTCTTGAGTTGTTTTTTGCTTTTCTTCAATTGTTTTTACACCAGCTCTATACTTGCTTCTTAAAACAAATTGTGTTTTAATTTTATTACTGGCCGCTAGTAAATCTAAATATTTCTTTCTTTTTATACTTGAAGGGTAAAAGGGTTGAAAATCTATTTTTTTTTGTTTTAATTTTCGATTAAAATTAACCTTAATAAAACTTAAATATTCATTAACATATTTTAAAAGCCCACCTTGTGCATGACCTACGAAACCAATACTTGGTATATTCGTTTTTTCTATAATTGTAAACTGTTGCTTTAAATTTGATTGATATGGATTGGTAATAAATGATGGTATTACAATTGTATTATCATCAAGTTTTGAGTTTAAACCACCTAATCTAAAATTGTAACTATTTGGTATGTAAACCGTAAAACCATAATCTCCTGAAGAGTATAACCAGATTGGTTTTTTGTTAACTTTCGCAGCTTTATTTAATTGATTAAACGCCTCCCGATATTTTAAAAAATAGCTATAATTAATAGGAAAAACAACAATATCACAATCATTCACATTATCAATAACAGTATAATATGATGCTAAATTTTTATTTTTTAAATAAAACAAATCAAACAACAAGGGAAACACTCTGTTCCTATGAGTTTCATTTAAAAAAGTTTTATTTGTATAAAGTTTAAGCATTCTTTTCTTTATTCAATAATTGTTCGCTCCAGTATTCACTTTGCTCCCATTGTTTATTCATGTTTTTTATATATGAAAATGGGAATTTAATTGATTGTTTTTTATAAAATTTTAAAAACAAAATGAACTTATACCCACGTTTCTGAAACTTATTATAATGCTTTTTTACATAAATCATAACTGTTGGTGATGGTTTAGGTTGGATTAAATCAGAACTCCATTCTGGTGTGAATTTTGTTCTAAATCCTCCGAAAGGCAATTTTAAATGTGTGATTTTTATTTCTGGAAAATAAATAACATCATTTCCTGTTTTTCTTAATTGCATTCCAAAATCCGAATCTTCTCTATAACCAAACTCAAAAGCCATATCAAAAGATACTTTTTTTAATAAACTTGTTTTTAACATACTATTACCCGAACCAAAAATATCAGTTTGACTTGTTATTAAAAACTCAGACGTTTCATTGGGTTGAATATACATTGTTGTAGCTACTTTAGCACCAATTAACTTAATTTTTTTAAATAAGTTTTCAATTAAATTGTTTTCAAATTTATTATCGTCATCACCCAATAAAACCCATTCACTCTCAACAAAACTTAATGCTAAATTACGCGCATTGCATACACCTATTTGATGAATAAATTTATGCTTAATTTTAAAAGGCCAGCTTTCTAATGATAAATAATCTAACTCCGATTTTGAATTTTTATCTGGATTCTGTTCTATAATAATCACATTTTTAGGCAATAATGTTTGTATAGATAAGTCTAATAAAACATTATACAAGCTATCTTTTCTACCAATGGTTGGTATAATTACATCAACTTCTTTTTTATCAATAATTTTTCTTGTAGACCCTATTGATACTTCACTTAAATTGAAATTAGATTTTAATTGTTTTCTTAATAATGTTCTCGCAAAAGGAATTAATGGTAGTTTCTTTTCAAAAAAGAAAAAACACAACAATAAATTAATACTCCATATAAATTTATAATGCTGTTTGGTAAAAAGAAATACATTGTAAATAGAACTTGTATTATTTGTGTCTGAAACAATCTTTAAATTTTTCATGAAACCTGAGTGGGAATAACAAAACAGACCTTTTGGCATTCCTAACTTTGCTACAGAATTTAAAAAAAAATCAAACTCATTTCCTTTTTCAACATACGGAATTAAAATATTTAATGTGCTAGTATAAATACCTCCAACATCACTACTCATCATCCAAGTTGGATATTCTACATGTCTTGAAACATTTGTGTATGGTGTTTGTTCTACATAACCAATACGTGGAGAAATACTATAACTTCCATCAACACTATATGAAGCCATAATGCGCTTATGATGAAAAATATTTTTAATTTTTGAGTAATTGATTTTATCTTTATAATCTTCTTTTACCCAAATTATTAATTCATTTGGATAATTTTTAGAAACGCAACATAACACAGAAATAATAGATTTAGAAGTATTAAAATCTATTAATAAGTTGCTACCTTCAAAACGAAGGTCAACTACTTTTCTTTCATTATGCACTAATAAAATCATTCCAAAATTGAATTATAATATTCAATATTTATATCAGCATTCTTTTCAATATCAAATAACTGCTCTACTTTTATTCTTGCTGCATTACCAATTTCACTACATAATTCTTCATCATTAAACAACTTAAGTATTCTGTTTGCATAATCATTAATTTTAGTAGGATGCACTAAAAACCCATTCACACCATCATCAATTAACTCTTGCGCCCAACCAATGCTAGTATTTACTACTGATTTTTGTAATGCCATAGACTCTATAGTTACCATACCTAAAGTTTCTGCAAAAGATGGAAACGTACAAACATGAGCTTTCTTGATATACTCTTGTACTCCTGCATATGGGATTTTTCCTAAATATTGAGTTTGTTTTTTCGCTTTTGCAGAAAAAATATTTTCCATTAAACTATATGTTGATGCATTACCGGTTTTAATATCTGGTGCATCACTACCAACCAAAATAAGTTTAGCTTTTGGGTTAGACTCTATTACTTTATTAAATATTCCTGCTAATTCTAAAACACCTTTTTTCCTAATAATTGTACCAATATAAAGTATTGTGTTTCTTTCATAAACGCTAGGATTAGCGTTGACAAAATCGCCCAGTTTCAATCCGTAATGTATTGTTTTAATTTTATTTTTATTTAAACCAAAAATTTTTTGTGTTTCAATTCCTGCATAAGTAGTAGGTGTTATATATGCTTTCGCCGATTTTAAAGCCAATTTTTCAAATATAAAGTTTTTAAACTTTTGCTTTCTTTCATCTAATTTGCAAAAATATGCATCACTACCATGAAAACGAATTACCAAAGGCACGTTAAAATTTATAAAAGCTGTAATTCCTGTCCAATCTGGTGCTTCTAATAGTTGTATATCTTTCTTTTTCACTATTGTATTTATATACTTTTGAATATGTTTTCTGTAATAAAACCATGTGAAAAATTTAAACGATTTTGATTTTATTAAATGAATTTCTACCCCGTCATCTAAAAAAACAACATTTTCATTTTGATGATATACAAAAACAGTAACATTAATGTTTTTTTCAGCTAAAGTAATGGCAAGATTTTTTATGCTTGTACCTATACCTGCTGCATGCTTTATTTTAGCATGTGGGTATTCGGATGTTATAAAACCAATTTTCATTTTAAGATATTACTTTTTCAAACATTCTAAAACCACCATAACTTATTAATACTATAAAAACTATATAGTTTACCAATACTAATTTAGCATTTAATAACTTTTTATCTTCTAAGTTTGAATACCAAACTATTCCCATGACAAATACTGGAGTTAACCAACGTAACTCTACATTCGATATAATTATAAATGAAAATATAGCAATCATTATTAAAAACGAAGCAGGTAAAAAATAATTATATTCAAGTTTTCTGTTTTTAGAAAAATTGATCAATGGTATTACTAAAATTAGTATTAATATTAAACCTAACTGTCTAAATCCTAAAAATAAGGTGTTACCAAAATCTTTAAGAAATTCTTTAATAGTTAATTTAAAATCAAAAAATATGGCATCAGAAATACTAACAGGTAATGATTTTTTTCCATTTAAATTTATATACTCTTGAGTCTCAGTCCAAGTTGGATGGCTTCCTTTTTTTAATTCATCTTTATTAATTAATAATTGAGCCAGATATTGTCTTTGTCCCCAAGTTGCTTTTATACTTTTTGGAGGTGATTTTAAATCATAGGATAGCGTTCCGTTTTCTTTTAATGAAGGAATATTAACTGATAAAATTAAAATAAAAACGACAATTGAATATCTTAGTTTTAAAGCAAAATTTACTCTAAATTTATAAATTACAAACAATCCTATTAAAATTATTGGTAGGTATATTAAAGTTAATGCTCTTGTAAAAAAGGCCATTATTAAGGCTATAAATGCAATATTGCTATTAAACTTTTTATAACTATAAAGTAAAAAAATTTCACTAAAAAAAACAATTAACGATACATTAAAAAACGTATCGTTTGTCCCATAAAAAAAGAAAATGGTTGTACATAAATAAAATGTTAAATAGAAATAGAATGATGTAGAAAAATTAAATCGCTTTTTAAAATAAAAAAACAACCCTAAAGTTAAAATCAGACTAACTAATCTTAAAGCTACATGATATTTAAAAATAAAAGTAAATGGATAAGCTAGTAATAAATATGGAATTGAAATACCTTTTTTTATTGCTGTAATCCAACCGTCAGAATTTATTAATTTTAAATCTGAAATAAAATAAAACTCGTCGCCCCTACCTGCAGAGATTTGAATAATATAGACAGCAACAACTATAGCATAAAGCAAAGTAGCTATTTTAAATACTATCTTAAAAACATGTAAAACTTTAGCCATTAAAAGTGATTATTGCATTTACAATTTTTTCTGGTTTAAGCTCATAAAACATTGGCAATCTTAATAATCTATCAGTAAACTTATCACTATTAGGTAATTTTCTACCATCGTGTTTTTCTTTATAATAAACACTAGTATGTAAACTTAAATAATGAAAAACAGCTAAAATATCTTGTTTCTTTAAGTGCTTAATCAAGAGTTTCCGCTGCTCTTCTGATTTGCAAACTAAATAAAACATGTGAGCATTATTACTTTCACTTTTTGGTATTGGCATTAATTCAATATTACTTTTATTTGCCCATTTTTTCAAGTGAGTGTAATAATAATGCCAATGTTGTATACGTTTATTTTGAATATTATCAATATTTTCTATTTGTGCCCAAAGAAAAGCGGCAATAATCTCTGATGGCAAAAATGAAGACCCTGTATCTACCCATTCGTATTTATTTATTTCACCTCTAAAAAACTCTGCCCGATTAGTTCCTTTTTCCCAAATTATTTCAGCTCTATTAATAAAACGGTCATCATTTATTGCTAACAAACCACCTTCTCCCGAAATAATATTTTTTGTTTCATGAAAAGAAAAAGCAGCCATATGCCCAATTGCCCCTAATGGTTTACCATTATATTTAGAGCAAATCGCTTGTGCTGCATCTTCAATTACCAACAAATTATACTTAGATGCAATACTCATAATTACATCCATATCACAAGCAACTCCTGCATAATGAACCACGACTATAACTTTCGTTTTTGATGTTATTAAACCTTCAATTTGTGAAGTATTTATATTTGGATTATTATTACAAGAATCTGCAAATATAATTGTTGCTCCTTGACGTACAAATGCTAAAGCAGTAGATACAAATGTAAAACTTGGAATAATAACTTCATCGCCTAATTTAATATCTGCAAGTATTGCACACATTTCTAATGCATCAGTACATGATGTAGTAAGTAATGCTTTTTTAAACCCAAACGTTTTTTCAAAATAGTCTTGACATTGTTTTGTATAATCTCCATTACCAGAAATCTTTCCACGTTTTACCGCATCTTCAATATACTGAGTTTCGTTTCCTGTAAAATATGGTTTATTAAACGGAATCATTCTTAATTTATAGGAATAAATTTTGCCTTATCTGGTAATAAATATTTCATAAAGCTTATTTCTTCTTCTGACTTCCTTTTTGTGTAAGTCCTATCTTTTACATTAAAATATGAAACATCTATATTATCAATAAGCATTTCTGTTAAGCTTCTAACAATTTTTATTTTTACTGCTTTAGGATTCCATGTTTTTTGATAATTAATCATTTTTTCAAATTTCTCATCTACAGAAACATCTTCAAATTGAAACCCTACTTTATCTGAAATAGATTTAGCAGGTGAGCCTGCATAAATTTCATTAAAACTCATATCTTTAGTTATAACGGATCCAACTAAAGCCATAGATTTATCCTTTGCTATAATTGGAGAAACAATACAATGACCAACAAACCAAACATCGTTTCCTATTATCATTTCTTTTTCTGAAAGAAACCTACAACCTTCCAAAGTATCTCCATATTTTACATGACTCCAAATTTGAGAATGTGCTCCAATACCACAATTATTCCCTATGGTAGTGCCTCCTATAGAATCAATTATAGTATATTGACCAACCCAAGCATTGTGCCCTATATGGCATGGTTTATACCCGTGAACATTAGTATGATGCTGTAATTTAGAATAATCACCCAAACTAAAGTCATCACAAATAATTTGTACATTTTCACCAATGTAACAATTATCGCCAATACATATTTTTTTTGCTTTACCATTTACACCACGAATTTTCGCCGAAGGTTCTATAATGGTGTTTTTACCTATGTAAATTTCTTCTGAATCAATATTGCTATATGTCATGTTCAATTATTTTATCAATAATAAATGGAGCTCTGTTTTTTGATTGATCGAATAGTTTTCCTATATAAATTCCAACAACCCCAACTATTGTAATTATAACACCAGATAAAAACCAAATAGAAACCATTAATGAGCTATAACCTAAAACTGTAATGTTTCCATTTAAATTTTTATAAATAATATATATTCCAAATATAAAAGACATTATTGATATAATTATTCCAAATTTCACAAAAAGTTTTAACGGTTTGTTTGAAAATGAAATAATAGTATTAAAAGCTAAACTTAAAAGTTTTGAATAAGAATATGATGATTTTCCTTCTTCTCTATCTGCATGTTCTACTTCTATTGAAATTGAATTAAAACCAACCCAATTTATAAAAAGTGGAAAAGATTTTATATAATCGTTCATATTCAAAATAGAAATAATCACTTTAGAATTATAAATACCAAAATTTGCTATAGAGTTATCAAAATTTGTATCAGTTAAATATGTGTATGTTTTTGAAAATATTTTTGAAGTTAGTTTTTTTAAAAACGAATCTTTCCTTGTTAAACGTTGTGCTAAAACAATATCAAAACCTTCGCTAGCCTTCTTAAATAATTTCTCAACTTCTTTAGGTTGGTCTTGTAAATCGCAATCTAAAACCACAACCCATTCTCCTTTTGCTTGAGATAGTCCAGCCATAATTGCAGGGTGCTGCCCGAAATTCCTACTTAACCTAACAATTCTAACTTCCGTATTCTTTTTTGACAATTCTAGCATTACTTCCCAACTATTATCTGGACTTCTATCGTCTACAAGAATAATTTCAAAAGATTCATTTAACTTCAACATCACCGAACGAATTTCATTCACTAATTTATTAAGCATATTTTCAGCTTGATAAACAGGGCTTACAAATGATATTTTAGGGTTTGTTTGAGTCATAATTTATAAGAAATCTAATATAGTAATTTATTCTTTGTTTAATATGCTTTTAATTGCTTCCCAAATATTCCTTGAAGCTTTTGTTGGTGTGTTACCAGCAACAATTTCAAACCATTTTTTACCTTCTTCAACATTAGAAAGTTTGTTGTCTAAAATTTGTTTTACCAAACTTTCTAAATCTTTTTTATCGGTACAAAAAACAGCAGCATTGCTACTTGGCATACTCCTAAAGTGCACATATTTATAGTTTTGCCCTATATCTCGAATTCCTTTTTTTAATTGTGGTTGCTCATAATTATAATATATACAAGGCTTATTATGGGCTACAAAATCGAAAACTGTTGATGAGCACACATTAGTTACAAACTCACTATGTTCACAAACATTATATAGCATTTTAAAATCTTCTTTGGCTGGTAATACTTGATTCCATTGTTTGCCTACTTGCTTCCAAATAGGGTTTAAAACTTCAATTATATCTTTATTTGCTTCAATAACTGCATCATATCTTGGTGTAAAATCTACAGGGCATTTTCTGTAGATAATGCCTAAATTTTCACCTTTTGCATTTAAATTTCTAATAGCATTTGCTAAATCTTCTAAATAATATTGATCTAACGGCGACGTGGTTTCATCATCACCCGAATAACAGATATACTTTTTATTAACATCAAGCTTATATTCTGTAAAAAATGCTTCTCGTGATTGTTTTAACTCACCATTGTAATGCGGCTCAAACTGTGGTGTACCTGTAACAATAACTTGCTCATCTTTTACAAAAAGATAATATTGTAAAACTTGCGCTTTCATTAAATCACTCCACACAAAATAAAAATCGGTTTCAACTACTTGCATTGCCTTTGGCACATTATCCCAAGAATACACAAATGCAACGGTTGGTATTTCTAAATCCTTGGCTGCTAATAATGCGCTAATAGATTGTGTGGCGCGTTGTGTGGTACAAAAAACTAAATCGGGTTTATGTTCTTGTAATTGTGCTTTACAATAGGCATATTTAGAATTTTTACGTTCTAATTTATTTATTTTTTTTCTAACACGTTCTATTCCTTTTTCTGAAGAATTTAAACCAATTAATAATGATGTATATATACTTTTTAAAACATTTTTTATGCCTTTATAATTTAAAGGAAACTTATAGGTTGGATACACATTATCATTAAATTTATTTCTAGACACGTTTAATTCAATACGTTTTCTTACTCTTGAATAAATTGGTGTTAATGAATGTATATTATGATTTTCAATTTTAACTTCATTAAATCCTAAGTTGTCTTCCAACGAAAAAACAGTATTGTTCCAATAGTGAATATCAAAACCCATTTCGTCACCGACAGATTTAAAATCTGTGAAAGCAAAATTTCTTAAACCAACACCATCGGGAAAAAAAACGAATACTTTTTTCTTCTTCAAAATAAAACTATCCTTTTTGGTTTTTTAATTTATCGCGCTGCACTTGTTCTATTGGTAAAACATCTTGGCTTTTATAGCTTAAAGCTTTATAAACTGCTTTTAAATCTCTAGATAATTTACGTAAACCCATGGGTTCTAACGATGCTGCATGATCTGTTCCTTTCCAAGTTCTATCAATGGTATAATGCCGCTCAATAATATTTGCACCTAAAGTAAAGGCAGCAACATCAACCGCAATACCTAAATGATGACCAGAAAAACCTATATGCTTTACTTCATCTTTATACTTTTCTAATAATAGTTTTATATCTAACAGACAAACATCTTCAAACGGAACTGGATAACCTGATGTACAATTGTAAAGCACTAAATCTTTATTTCTATTATGTTTTTTGAAAAGTTGAACTAAATCTTCAATTTCATTTTTGGTTGTCATACCTGTTGAAATATGAAGTTCGCCTTTGTAATTTTCACATAACCATTCTAACATTTTCAAGTTATTATTACAAGCTGATGGTATTTTGATGAAACATGGATTCAATGATGTAATTTCTTTAGCTGAAGTTACATCCCAAACCGATGTTGAATACGTAATACCAATATCTTCACAATATTGCTTTAATACTGCATGTTGATTTACATCAAACTCTAAAAATTCTCGATGCGCACCATAGGTATCACCATAAGAATTTGATGGATTTGGATGTGGTTGATTGTATTGCTTTTTGGTTAAAAGCTCTTTATTATTTCGCTTTTGAAACTTAACTGCATCTACGTTACAAAATATTTTGGCAACTTTTATAAGTTCTTTGGCTATTTCTATATCACCTTTGTGGTTACATCCTATTTCGGCAATAACATACGGGTTTTTATATGTATTCATGAAATTTTGTTAGGGCTTTAAAATCGTTTATTATACTTCATTATAAAATTGCAAGCTTCTCTAATAGCGCCTGCTCCAGAATTTTTAGAGAGTACAACATCTGCATGTTGTTTTACTACATTTGTAGCATTATTAGGTGTTAATGACCAACCTACACTACAAATATTTGTTAAATCGTTTACATCGTCTCCAATGTATGCAAAGTTGTTTATTGAGAGGTTTTGTGTTTCTAAAATATGCTGTAATAAACTGTATTTATCTTTTACGCCTAGATATACATTTTCTATTTTAAGTTTTTGCATGCGTTTTGCGACTAATTCAGACTGTTCCGACGTCATTACTAAAACCTCAACATTATACTGTCTTAAAATCTCTAATCCCATGCCATCACGCATGTCGAAATTTTTAGATAATTCTCCGTCTTTTGAATACGCAATAGTTCCGTCTGTAAAAACGCCATCTACATCTAATACTAAATGTGTTATTCTATTTGGTATTCTTTCTTTTTTTTGCCTTTCAATAAGTAATTCTTCTACAACCAACCAATCACTTTCTGTATCTATTTCGTGTAATGATTCTTCTATCATTCTCACAACAGCTACTTTATCTCCCAATCGGTTTTTAGTTTTCTGCAAGCTTTCTTTTGTTGTTGCATATACTGCTCCATTTTCAACTAATAAACCATCAAAATCTTGACGACGTGGTCTTTCTTGTGGATTATAATTTATTGGTATTCCGTCTTCATTCCATAAAAATCGATGTGTATTTACTACTGTTAACGCAGAATCATAATTATTACCGTTCAACTTATTCAAACACGCATTTATATCATTTCTTTTTGTAAATGGTGATGTTGCTTGTAACAAGCAAAACACATCAAAATTATAGTTTATAGACTCACAAAACTCTAATATAGCAAATTCTGTTGATGCTGTATCGTTTGCACTTTCTTCGCTTCTTAAAAGTGCTTTTACTTTATTAGTCCAATGATATTCTTTTTCAATAAAATCTATAATATCTTGATCATCTGTATAAACATAAACTTCATCAAGATTAGAAAAAATTGCCTCACCTAAAATCCAAATAAACAATGGTCTGCCAACCATTTTGCGTTTATTTTTACCCACAATACCTTTTGAACCTTTTCGTAATGGTATAAAGCCAATTTTTTTCATTTAATTTAAAAATTATTAATTTATGCCTTCTGCTAAAATACATATTTTTTCAGATGAAATAACAAAAAACTAGGGCAAAAGGTATTTTTGATTACTTTTGAAAATCTTTAATTTTAAAGTTACATGCTGAAAAAATTATTTCACAAATTAACTGCTATAAAAACTCTACATATAGCAACTATATTCACAACAATATTGCACTTTGTTTTAAAAACACAAGTTTTTATAAATTATAAAAGCCCTATTGGTGACGAAGTAAATTTTTTAGATGTTTTTGCTAATATTGAAAAATTTGGTTTTTTAAATACCTGGAATTCAGGCAACTTCTCTCCTGTTTTTTATTTAATTGCTTATTCATTTAATTCCCTATTTAATAATCCAATAATCACATTTAGGTTTATTACTATAGTATCAACTACGCTTTCAATATTTTTATTATATAATTTCGGGAAGCACAAATTAAAACTAAGCGGTATGTATTTCTATTCTGCTTTATTGTTTATTGGTACATTTTTAAGTTATAGAATATATTGGCAAGGTATTAACGATAGTTTGTTTCATCTTTTAATTATACTTTCATTTTTTTGTGTTTATAATATATTTTACAATAAAAAAGTTAATAAAAACCTTATTCTACTTGGTGTAATTATTGGACTGTTAATTGGCACACGCATATTAGCTTTTTTAGTTATCCCTGGTTATATTTTCTTTTTTTACAAAAAAATTAAACACATATTTATTATTAGCATTACTGCATTAATTATTGGTGTTTTACTTCATTCACCATCACTATATCATGCAAAAACTTTTTCTAGTGTTGATAAAAACCCAAAAAATGGATTGACTTGGGTTCAAAAAAATTATTTATCACAACAATATATTTACGAAGGAAAAATTAAAGAAGGAACACGAGTAACTTGGGGAGAACTTGAAAATTATATTGCAGAAAACGGCTCAAATAACTTGCCAAATTCTTTCTCTAAAACTGTTTCAAAAAGCCCTAAATGGGTATTAAAAGAATTAGTAAATGATTTTTGGTATTCTATAAGGCATGTATATTGGAATGCTTTTGGCTTGGGTATTTCACTCTTAATAGCATTTAGTTTTTATGGGTTTAAAAACCAAAAATCATTTACTAAAAATTTTAAACTTACCCATCAATTCTTAAACTTTTTCTGGCTACATACATTTTTTATATCGTTGGTGGTTTTAACCAAAATTGAAGTACGTTGGTACACAGCATTTATTTATTTAGGTATTTTGTTATTCCATCAAATATTACAATACTTTCAACCTTTTTTAAGATTTCCAAGGCGTATTGTATTTCTTAAACTAAATTTTATAATACTAATTATTTTTCAGTTGAATTTCATTTTAACCGATAGTAATTTATTAAGTGATTTTTTAAGGGAACATTTAAAAGGAATTAATTTGTTTTAATGCTATTGTAGGCTTTTAAAACTTTAGTTTTTATTAATTCTCTTTCAAACTGAGGTTTTATTATATTTTGATTTATTTGAAACGCATTTTCAAACAGCTCATTATCTTCTATAGCAATCAAAATTAATTTACTAATGTTATCAACATCATTACAGTCTTCAATTAGCAATCCGTTTTTGTTATGTGTTATAACTTCTGCTGAAGCATTACCTGGATTAGATTGAATAGGAAATGCACCCTGAGCAATAGCTTCTAAAAGCGTATTTGGCATACCATCAGAGTTACTATTTCCAATATAAATTAAAGCATTACCCATAAGCTTTAAAATTTCATTATGAGGCAAAAACATTTTTACTGAAAACGATTTGATATTCAAATTGCTAGATAAATCTTCTTTCTTTATAAATGTTTCAACTTCATCATCTGCACCAAAAACAATGATACTATAATTTATAATTTTATTTGATATAAGTTGAAGCGCTTTTAAAACCTCTATTGCACGACCCGAACGGCCTTGATAACCTTTTACTAAAATTGTTTTCCGTTCTAAAACAGGCTTAATATATTTATCAAACTCATTATAATTAAAACCACCACCACCAGGAAATGTTCCTAAAACATAACCTTTATAACCTAGTTCTTTTGCAATGGAAATATCACGTTTACAGTCTGTAATTAAATAATTTATTCGTGGCAATACCTTTAAAATATCTCGTTTATACTCTGGAATATTTCTATAGTAAAATAAATCGCTTCCCCACGATGAATATACCCATGGCAAATTGTAATGCTTTTGCATAACCTTTAAAATAGGTACACAAGAAATATATAACACAATGCTATGTACAACATCTGGTTTTATTTCTTCAACAAGTTTTTTGAATGCTTTTGCAGTATTATGTTCAATTAAAAAACTTAGTTTTTTGTATAGAAAAGGTAAGTTTTTTTTAAAAAAATGTCGCCCTATTAAATTAGGATATTTTTGTTTCCAGCCTGTAATTTGTTTTACCCAAGGTAAGTGTGCTGCTCTATTACCATCTAAAATATTAAACCAATACACATCGTGTCCAGCATCTTTAAGTTGCTCTGTCCATCTAACAAAATGAATGGAATTCATAGACACTAAAAGTATTTTCATCTGTAATTTTACACCTTTATTGTTAAGTGAATGGTTTGGTTTTTTCTATAATATTGAAACTTATAAGGCTTATCTCTTAAATTATTAATAATAGTTTCTAAAAGCATATTATTAATAATTTGCATATCTAAAAATTGAATTGTTTTTTTTCCAAATAAACCTTTTACAATTTCTTTTAGTGTCTTATAAGCTTCATCCTCGCTAATGCTAACTCGTACAAATTTATTGGTTTCTACCAACAACACATTATTTATAAATGCTTTTATTTCTGATTCTTTATTGGTTAAATTAAATGATAAATCAGTTTTACTTAAATCATTATAATCGTTATTATTATAAATTCCCCATGGAAACTTTAAGTTTGCTTTTACATTTTTTGTTTGGTGTTTTAGCTTTAAATATTCATGATTTATTTGTTCTAATGATGAATGAAAAGGCGCAATATCATTTTTAGTTCTATAATTTTTAGGATGCCATTGATGCAACATAAAAATAGATTTGGTATAGAATTTAATATTGAAACCAGCATGTTTTAATCTTATATGAACATCGGTATCTTCTGTTCCCCAACCATGATAAAACTCGTCGTAACCATTAATAGATTTTAAAATATTGGTATTATATAAGGTCATTCCAGTGGCTTCGTCATTCGATTTAAAGCTTATTCTATAATCATCAAAAGTCTTATTTTGTTGAGATTCTTCTTTACTTAAAAACCCAACTTGAAAATAAATAATATCTTTTTCACTTTGTAAATTAATTAGAGTTTCAATAAAGTTTAGATGATACATCATATCTATATCTCCAACAAAAAAATATGGTGTATCACATTGTTTTAAAGCAATATTAATTGCTCTAGATTTATTCCATAATTGTTGTTCTGTTTGACATTGAATGAGTTCTATAAAACTATATTTTGAAACTAATAAAGACAACTTGTTTTTATAATCTTCAACACTTCCATAATCAACTAAAACAACTTTAAACGTTTTTATAGTTTGTTCTGCTAAAGAGCTTAAACAGTTTTCTACTATTTGCAAATCTCTATTACGATATGTAAGCACAATGGTTATCAACTATGACAAGTAATTTTTAATTTGTTCTGCATTCAACCCTTTCATTTTAAAAATCCATTTTTTAAAGCCTTTTATTTTGAATAGTTTTTTGAACACTTTTTCTGATATGAAGTGACCAAATTTATTTGATTTTAAAGTTTTAAAATCTTTAAAATCCTGATATACTTTAAATTCGGTTTTTATATCATTATATATTTCTACCATCCAAGGCTCTAACATATTTCCCATATGATATGCATAATTATTGTTTGTAGATAACCTAAAACCACCCATTTTTAAAACTGGCTCGTCATTATATTTAAATTCACTATCGCCACCTAAAACATAAATACTATTTTCATTAGGTAATTTATTAAACACTTCGCATTTATATGTACCAACAAAATGAGATGCTCCAACAACGGCAATTGTATTGTTTTTTCCTTTTAAAGTCGCAATAACATCTTTATATTTTATATCCAACCAAGACCAACCAATGCTATTTGCAAAACGTGTCATAGCTTCTGGGTTTTTAACCGATGTAAACTTTAATTTATTTGAAAACAAATTGCGCATCCAAATATTACTGGTTAACCTTAAATGCGTACGAAACACTGGTACAGGGCAAACCATTCCTGCTTTAGGGAATGCTTTAAAAACATTTAGCACTTCTTTTTCCCAATGATTTAAAAATAACACATCAGCATCCGTAATCGTTATAAAGCGTTCATTTGATGTTCTTAGAACTTTTAACATACAATTTATTTTACCAATATTATCTCTTTCAAAAACAAGTTCATCAATATGTTTTTCTTTATATAAAGCCATTAATTTTGAATGTATACTTACACAACTTCCTCCACTTATTACAGATATTTTTATTGGCGAAATAGCAGTTTTAAGAATTGAAAACAAGCACATTTCAAAAATTTTAAATGATTCTTTATAATAACCTACTTCATTTGGAATATATAAAGGCATCACAACTCTATGTGAACATGGTTCAATATTTAATAATTTATCTTTTGATATGTTTTCGCCTTTTCTCATGTTAAAAAAGGACAACTTTTAAGAAGATATTTTTTTCTAAACTCTAATATTTCTTTATTTTGAAGTAAAACAGATTCATTTTTTTCTAACTTTTGTTTTAACAAATCAAAACTTAAATTTTTCGGTTCTATAAAATATTCGTTTTTAAAATCAATATTCATTGATTCAAAATAATCATAAAATTTAATATTATCACCTGAAAGTTTATTAGAAAATTTAATCCAAAGTGCAGGAATTCTATATGATTGCGGGATTATTATACCATGCAATGATGACGAAATAATAGTTTTACATTGTAAAATTTGGTCTGTAACACTATGAGCATCTTTAGTAAGTAAATCAATTACTTTAATTCGTTTATCATTTTTTAAAACTTCATTTACAGTTTTAAAATCTACATAATGTGGGATTATACCAATTTCATATTCTTTTTGAATTTTAGAATTCGAATAATAATCTGGTAATAAAATTGCGGGATCTCCGTACACTTCGGGGCAAGAAAAACCTAAGTCTAAAATACGCTTTCTAGTTTGCGGACCTCTAACCGCTATAAACTTTGCGTCTCTTATATTTTCGTTTTTTTTAATAATGCCGCTTCCCCAAACAATAGAGTTCTTAGTGGCTGAAGAAATGATGCTTCCTATAGTTACATAGTGCTTAAAAAAATATTTATGCAATCCTTTTGCAGGATGTTTTATTGCAATAACTTTTTGTTTGGATATTTTTTCAACAAGAAATTGTGACAGCAAATCTCCATAATTCTCATCGCCACTAGCTCGTTTTTCATGCCACCAATACAGTCTAATTGCCATTGTGATTGTTTAAATTTTTAAAGAAAAATTCTTCGTTCTCTTTTATTATAGAAGAATCCCATGTCCACCATTCCAATCTTAATAAGTCTTCAATTGTATTATCACTAAATCTTTTTCTAATTTCCTTTGCTGGATTTCCTGCAACAATACTAAAAGGTTTAACATTTTTAGTTACTATACTTCCTGCTCCAATAACTGCTCCATGACTAATTATAACATTTGGTAAAATCGTAACATTATCACCAATCCAAACATCGCTACCAATAGTAATTGAAAAATCTGATTTTGTTTTTGTAAATGGTGATTTGTTAAAATATTTTTCATAAAAAGAGTATTGCATTGAAGCAAAACTTATTTCGTGATTATTAAGTATCAATTTCACATCTTTTCCAATAGCACAATATGATCCAATTTTAGCTTTACAACCACCACCTCTTATTGCGAAATTTCCGTTATGGTAAGATTCAATTCCAACAACAATACTTTCTTCAGAAACCATTAAAACTGGTGTTTTTTCAACCAATAAAGTCTTTAGCTTTTTTGCAATAAACCTTTTAAAATTTAATTTAATTCCCATGTGGCATTTGAATAAGTTATCAACCTTCCTTTAGGAATTCTTCCTGTTTTATATACATCGTTCTCTACTATAGTAAAAGAAATACATTGTTCTAATATTTCAATGGTATTATCGCTTGCAGCTAAAGCTATTGTTAAAAAATAATTATTTGGCATTAATTTTAAACTATTAATTGATACTGTAAGAGTAAAGTTATTGTTTGCTGAAAATATTTCGTCTGTCATTTCATTTGATCGTAATGCAGATATTTTAATTCCGTTTGCGGAACTTATAATAACACTAGCTTTTACTCTATTTAATTCAGTTTTGTTAGTTACATTCATTTTAATTTTAACAGGTTCACCCATTAAAAAATTACCAGCTCTACTATTGTCTACTTTTAGTGTTTCAATACTACTAATATATGTTTGCTGAGTTTTATTTTTAAAAGTTACAATACCACTATTCTCATTACTAAAGGTACTTTCATTTAAATAAAAATCTACTGCTTCTTCAGAACTCCCTCTAAAAACGACTTTACCATATTCCAGAACAATAGCGTTATTACATAAACTTTTAACTGCCGCCATATTATGACTTACAAACAATACGGTTCTGCCTTCGCTCTGGCTAATACTTTGTATTTTTCCAATAGCCTTTTTTTGAAATTCGGCATCGCCAACGGCTAAAACTTCATCAATAACCAAAATTTCTGGTTCTAAATGTGCGGCAACAGCAAAAGCTAACCTAACCGTCATTCCTGAAGAATACCGCTTTACTGGTGTATCAATATAACGCTCGCATCCTGAAAATTCTATTATTTCATCAATTTTTGAAGCTATTTCTTTTTTTGTCATTCCCAAGATAGCACCATTCAAATAAATGTTTTCTCTACCAGTCATTTCTGGATGAAATCCTGTACCAACTTCTAATAAAGAAGCTATTCTTCCTTTGGTTTTTATTTCTCCCGTTGTAGGTCCTGTAACTTTAGATAAAATTTTTAATAATGTAGATTTTCCCGCTCCATTTTTCCCTATAATACCTAAAACATCTCCTTTTTTTACTTCAAAATTAATGTCTTGTAATGCCCAAACGTATTCAGATTCACCTTTTGTACTTCTATTATTAGCTTCACCAACTTTTAAGTATGGATCAGATTTTCCTCTAATTTTATACCACCATCTATTTAAATCATGACTTATTGTACCTGTACCAACTAAACCTAAACGATATTGTTTAGAAACATTTTCTGCTTTTAATATAACTTCATTTTCAATCATATTGTATCAATAAAGCTTTTCTCAGTTTTATTAAAAATAACTAAACCTATTAAAAAAACAAGAATACTTATACTTGTTGCATAAATAATCTTATTGACAGAAAAATCGCCAATTCCAAGTGTTATTTTTCTAAAAGCTTCTACAACAACAGTAATTGGATTATATTCTATTACGTTACCTGCTATTTTAGGAATACTGCCATCATATACTTTTTGCCTAATTAATTCTAATGGATACATAACTGCCGAACCATACATTAATAATTGCACTCCAAAAGTTACTAAAAACGACAAATCTCTATATTTTGTTGTCATTGAAGATATTATCATTCCAAAACCTAAGCCTAAAATTCCCATAATGAATATTAATAAGGGTAATAAAACTATAGTTGAGCTTATTTTTAAGTTGAAAGCTTGATTTGTGAAGTACACATAATAAATGTAGAATATTGCAAAAACTAAAAGTTGAATACCAAACTTTATTAAATTTGATATTACTACTGACAATGGCATTATAACTCTAGGGAAATACACTTTACCAAAAATATTTTGATTTTTTTTAAACGTATCACTAGTACCTGATAGACAGTCTTTAAAATAATTCCAAGATGTAATTCCTGCTAAATTGAATAAAAACGATGGTACGCCATTACCAGTTGAAATATTAGCTATGTTATTAAAAATTAAAGTAAAAATAATAGATGTGAATAGTGGCTGTATAAAATACCACAACGGACCTAAAATAGTTTGTTTATATAAAGTTACTACATCACGTTTAACAAATAGAAAAAGTAAATCTTTATACCTCCAAATTTCTTTAAAATTGAGATTTATCAATTTTGTGTTTGGAGATATAGTATACAACCAATCTTCTTTTATTGTTTTATTCAATTATATAGTTATTTAAATAATCTTAAAAAAAGATTTAATTCTAGTTAAAAAACTTTGTTCAATTTTATCGTTTTCATGATAACCATTCCCATAAGCACCATAGCCATAGCCATAGCCATAGCCATATTTACTTTTTAAGTTGTAAAAATTATAAAGAAAACTAATGTTAGAAATCTCGCCTTTTTTATATTTATCATTTACAAAATTAATCATTGGTTTTTTAGTATAATTTTGTCTTACTACATATAATGATGCATCAGCATATTCTAACAATTCTAAAGCATCAGCAACCAATCCTATTGGTGGTGTATCTAAAATAATATAATCATAAATTTCTTTTAATTCGTCCATGAATTTATCCATGGTGTCGCTTATTAATAACTCGGAGGGATTAGGTGGAATTGGACCAGAAGTTATAACAGATAAGTTAACAATTTTTGTAGGTTGTGTAATCTCAGCTAAAGTTTTTTGTCCTATTAAATAATTTACAGAACCTATATTATTTTTAATATCAAAATCTCCAAAAATTTTAGGTTTTCGTAAATCCAAACCAACTAAAACCGTTTTCTTTCCACTTAAAGCAAATACTGTTGCTATGTTTATTGAACAAAATGTTTTTCCTTCACCACTAACAGAAGATGTTACCATTACCGTTTTAGACCCTTTAACATTATGTTTTTTATAAATATATTGCAAACTTGAACGAATTGCTCTAAAAGATTCAGAAATCGAGGATTTTGGTTTAGTAAAAACAGCTAAATTATTATTATTACTATTTTTACCTATAACCCCTAAAAGAGGTATTTTTGAAATGGATTTCAAACTCTCTGGATTATGTAATTTAGTATCAAGCATTACCATTAAAAAAGCAAGCAATAAAGTTGGAAACAAGCCTCCAAAAAGTGCAAAAACATAACGTGAATTTAAATTTAAATCTATTGGATCCACACCTGTATCTTTTGCTTTATCTATTATTAATACATCTGAAACACTTGCAGATTTAATAATTTCTGCTTCGCTTCTTTTACCTAAAAAAACATTATAAGTCTGCTCACTTAAAGAATATTGTCTTTGAATTGTAATTAACTTTTGCTGCTCTTTTGGTAGTTTCCGTATTTTAGAATCTGCAACAGCAATTTTAGAATTAATCGAGACTAACTCTCTTCTTAAACCACTGGTAGCTGAACTAATATTTTCTAACAATACGGTTTTCAAACCTTCTATCTGTCTGTTTAAATCATTAAAAATAGATGTATCACTTCTTACAGAATATTCTAATTTAGATTTCTCTACTGACAGACCATTAATTTTACCAATATTAGTAAGTATATTACCATCATCTATTCCTGCTATTGATGGTGCAGGCACTTCTGTAAACTTATTACTGGTTTCTAAGTATGTTTTTAAGCTTGAATAATAAGCAAGTTTTCTATTAATATTGTCTTTATCAAACTCTAAACTGGTTAGTTTTGTATTAATATTAACACTTTCTTCATCTAAATTAAAAATTTTGTTTTGTTCTCTATATTTATTTAAAGAGTCAGCGTTAACAACTAAATTTTGTTTTACTCTGTCTAACTGTTCATCAATAAATTTAATAGTATTTGTTACAAATTGATTTTTTCTATTTAATTGATCCTCACTTAAAACACGTACAGTTTCATTTAAATAATCAACTATTTTGGTTTTATTAAAATCGGTTAAACTTAAATTTAAAATTGAAGAATTTTTAGCATTACTAATATTAAACTTACTTTTATATTTAGCTACAACAACATCAAAATCATCAAATTTAAAAAAATACTCCTCTCCAATATTTACCTTTCTATTCTCTTCTAAATTTATTGTACAATTTAAATAAGGTAAAGTTATTGTTTCGCCTAAAGTATATTGCTTTTTTAATTGACCAATAGATACACTTAGACTGGATTTCTTTTTATTACTGAAGTTTTGAATTCTAACTAAGTTAGTCTCAAAATTAATTTCAAGATTAAAAGTATTATCACTCAGGAAAATTATTTTAATAGGTATATTAATTAACTGATTTGTACTTGAAATAAGCTTAATTCTAAACGGAGCATCTTTATAAATATCATCTTTTCTAAAACGTGATTGTTTCAAATAAGTAATATAAAAATCTAAATTATCAACTACTTTTTCGTGATTCGATCTAGATCTTAAGCTCGTAATCATAGTTTTTACTTTATTAGAAACGCCTCCCCAATTAAAAACCAAACTAGTATTAGATGTGAAAAGTGGATTATTATCATCCTCTACAGATATTTGAGTAGACAATCTATAAGATTGTTGCTTTCTAATATTTTGTTGATAAATAACAACCAAGCCAATAATAAGACATATAAGGAATAATTTCCAATAACTTATAGCCTTTAATAAAAATGCTTTAATATCAAATTTAGATTGCGCCTCTATTATATCAAATTCATCATTCATATTTTAACTTAAAGATTTTTTACCAAAAAGTAGGTTGATACTAATACAGATAATATAGAAGCAACAGTTGTTAAGGTTTGAGTCGCAGTTTCCCCAGCACCTAAGACTTTACGCTTTAAGGGTTTTACCAAAATAATGTCATTTGGTTGTATAAAATAATATGGAGATTGCATTGCAGCAATATCGGTCAAATCTATATGATGTATTTTTTGTCCATTCGGATATTGTCTAATCACCAATACATCTGTTCTATTACCAGTATTTAATATATCTCCGGCGTTAGCTAAAGCCTCAATAATATTTACACGATTTTGAAATAGTGTAAATACACCTGTACCTTCAACTTCTCCAGTTACAGTATAACGTAAACCAGATAATTTAACTGTAACAAATATTTGAGCCGTTTCCTTAAAATATTGACTTAATAATTCTTTTTTTACTTTTTCCTCAATTTCTCTAATTATTAATCCTAAAACATTTATTTCTCCAAGAATTGGAAACTTAATATTACCGTGGAAATCAATTGTAAAACCATTAAAATATAATGACTCTGTTCCAATTGTACTGTTTTCAGAACTTACAGGATTAAAAATATTGGTCAACTCTTCATCAAGGGCTTTTACATTAATACTTAAAATATCGCCTATTTGAACTCTATAAGGTTTTGACAATTCTGTAATTGACGACGAATCATTAATAATAGTTCCTTTATCTTGTAAATACACAACGTCTTTGTTTGTAATACATGAAGAACATAAAACAGTAATAAAAATATAAATAAATAAAAATGAACACTTCATTTAATAAACCAATTGATTATACACAAATATAAGTTTTCGTCTTGAACAATAAAACTTATAACTGCTTTTTTGGTTTTTTATCCTTTCTTTGCAGAAAAAATATACATTGAATTATTTAACTGTTGAAAACATATCGAAATCTTAC